>JADMIO012807427.1_pt1 | contig 47391 bp, 41 predicted proteins | sample 8958161 | NCBI WGS metagenome assembly JADMIO01 (sample SAMN16585339, study PRJNA669376) | soil metagenome | isolation source: Crop rotation soil | place: USA: Cullars Rotation, Alabama | collected 2011
GCCGCGACTTCAAGTCACGTGAATTCCAAGCTTCGGATCCCACTGTGCTGGAAAGGCATTTCACTGCATCCCATTGGCAATGATTGATGCCGAGTTCGCGAAGTCACAGCTCGTGCTGCTGACGCGCGAATGGTACATGCACCCCAATGGGCAACTGCCGGCTTACGAGTGGGCATTCGGCGACGTGAACCCGCCCGTGCACGCCTGGGCAACATGGCGTGTCTTCCAAATGGACCGCGCGCGCCGGCGCGAGAAAGAGCCGGGATTCAAAGGGGACCTGGAATTCCTGGAGCGCGTCTTTCACAAGCTGATGCTGAATTTTACCTGGTGGGTGAACCGAAAGGACGCGCAGGGCCGCAACATTTTCCAAGGCGGATTCCTCGGCCTGGACAATATTGGCGTGTTCGACCGCAGCGCTCCTCTGCCAACCGGCGGCTGCATTAACCAGGCTGATGGCACGAGTTGGATGGCGATGTATTCGCTCAACCTGATGCGCATTGCGCTTGAACTGGCGCTGAACGATCGCGTTTACGAGGACATTGCTACCAAGTTCTTTGAACACTTTCTCAGCATTGCCGCCGCGATCAACACGGATGAGGACGGGTTGGGCCTCTGGGATGAAGAGGACGAGTTTTACTATGATGAGCTGCGCACACCTGGTGGACGCGAGATCCCGCTGAAGGTGCGCTCCATGGTTGGATTGATCCCTCTTTTCGCCGTCGAAACGCTGGATCCTTACTTGCTCGAGCGCCTTCCGGATTTCACTGGACGAATGAAGTGGTATCTCAACTACCGCCCGGATCTCGCGAAACTGGTTTCGCGCTGGGAAGAAAAGGGCATGGGCGAACGTAGCTTGCTATCGCTGCTGCGCGGCCATCGCATGAAGTGTCTGCTGCGGCGCATGCTCGATGAGACTGAGTTCCTCAGCGAATTTGGCGTTCGCGCGCTTTCGAAAATCCATGAGCGTCAGCCCTATCGATTAACCGTGCAGGGCAACGAGCTCGAAGTGCGGTATTGTCCCGGAGAGTCGCTGAGCGGCCTGTTTGGCGGAAACTCGAATTGGCGCGGCCCGATTTGGATGCCCATGAATTATTTACTCATCGAGTCGCTGCAAAAGTTCCATCACTACTATGGCGACGATTTCAAAGTCGAATGTCCTGTCGGCTCGGGAGACTTCCTCACGATTCGCGAAGTAGCCGACGAACTCTCGCGGCGTCTCGCGCGCCTGTTCCTGAAAGGCGAGGATGGCCAGCGGCCAGTCTTAAGATATCATCCCAAGCTCGCGATCGATCCATATTTTCGCGATTGCGTGCTCTTTCACGAATATTTCCACGGCGATACCGGCCGAGGCGTCGGCGCATCGCATCAAACGGGGTGGACCGGCCTTGTCGCGAAGCTGTTGCAGCCACGGACAGAAGAATCCGCTTCTTCCCTCAACGAGGAGAGGGCCGGAGTGAAAAGTGAGAATAGCAACACGGCTTTACCTCTACACAAGAGCGCCGGACGTGTTCACCCGACAGCCTTAACCCCTGTCGCGGTCGAAGGGAGAGGGAAGCGGCGCTCAGCGCGCAAGAGGGTCACTGCGATTTCAGAGAACGGTAAAAGGTAAAGGCTGCGCCTCCCACCATGGACCATGTTTCGATCGCTGCAAAAGCACTGGCCTGAATATCTGATCGAAGCCGCGCTCCTCGGGCTGTTCATGATATCGGCAGCGACTTTTACGTCGCTGCTGGAATATCCAGGTTCACCAATTCGCCAGCACATTGAAAATCCACACGTTCGCCGTGGGCTGATTGGCATCGCGATGGGGCTCACCGCGATCGCGCTTATCTACTCGCCGTGGGGGCAACGCTCTGGAGCGCACATGAATCCGGCAACCACGCTCACGTTTTTGCGTGTGGGCAAAATGAACCCCTGGGATTCAATCTTTTACGTTGCCGCACAGTTTGTTGGCGGAGTAGCCGGTATAATCTTTTCCGAGCTGCTGCTCGGCAATGTGATCGCGCATCAATCCGTCAGCTACGTAGCGACGATTCCTGGCCCATCCGGTCCTGCTATTGCCTTCGCCGCCGAACTGGTAATCGCTTGCGGGATGATGTTGATGGTCCTTTTCGCAACGAACACGCCTAAGGTCGCGCGCTACACGGGACTGTTTGCCGGAGCACTCGTTGCGCTCTACATAACGTTGGAAGCGCCGCTCTCCGGCATGAGCATGAATCCCGCGCGGACCTTTGCGTCAGCGCTACCGAGCGGCATCTGGAAGGGCGGTTGGATTTACTTTACAGCGCCGCTGCTCGGCATGTTTCTCGCCGCCACCCTATTCCGCACCGTGAGTATTTCAACCCGTCTTGCTTGCCCGAAGCTGCACCATGGCTCAAAGCAGCGCTGCATCTTCTGCGGCCACGCCGGGGTGCAGCCCTGCGCCTTAACGAAACAAGTGGCTGGAAGCGAATCCCGGCGGTCAGGTCCTGCAACGAGAAATCAGATTGAATCCGCCCCCACCTGTCAGCGAACGCCGGGTCGCAGCAGCGTTCACTGCTCCCGAGAAACGCTTCGCAGCTTGCAGTGATTCATCGGGCAGTAACGCATTCGCGGCGCGTCTTTTTGTGCCACGACCGCCATTGGGGAATAGAAAGTCGTTTCCCGATCTCAAAATTGTATATGCAAATAAAATCATTTCGGTGGGCACTCTCAGTCGGAGCCGTAGTTTCAATTGTTTTATGGTTTCTGACCTTTCCTCCAATATTGCAGGCTGGGGCGGAGGCGGAAGCCAACCCTAAGGGGCTGCGGGCGCCAGGCTGGGAACTCAAAGATCTGGACGGAAAGACGGTCAAGCTATCGGATTTCGAGGGCAAAGTAATCATTCTCGACTTTTGGGCAACCTGGTGCGGGCCGTGTAAAAAGGAGATTCCCGGCTTCGTGGAGCTGCAAAAGAAATATGGGCGGGACGGATTGGCAATCATTGGCGTCTCGTTGGATGAAGGCGGACCGCAGGCAGTGAAACCGTTCCTGAAGAAACTGGGAGTGAGCTATCCGGTTGTCATGGGAAACGGCGGAATTACAAGCGATTACGGTGGAATTGAAGCGATCCCGACCACCTTCATCATCAATCGGAAAGGTATGATCGTTCACAAGCACCTCGGTTTCGAAGAGGAGCACGTGTTCGAAACCGAAATTAAGTCCCTTTTAAAGGAGTAAGGTTCCCAGCATCCAAGCGACTAATCACTGGTTCTTTGTCGGCTTGCACGCAGGATCATGAAGATAACTCCGAACGCATCGAATCGCCGGAACTACGAGCGGAGTTCGCCAAAGTCGTTGGCGAGCCTGTTGTTAGCGAATCGCGGGATCCAATCGTCGACTGCGGGATTGGCCAATGTCGGTAACAGCAACCGGAATAAACATCAGGTCCATGGTTCGAATGGAAGTGGACGAATTGAATTACGAGCAAATCGTGGCCTCGCACCACGAGAGCCTCTACCGATTTGCGTTCAGCCTGGCAGGCAACTCGGACGACGCTGCGGAGTTGACACAGGAGACGTACGTCCGCCTATTGAACAAAAGCTGGCAGCTTCGGGATACAACCCGGGTCAAGTCCTGGCTGTTTACCACCCTCTATCGGATCTTCCTCGGCTGGAAACGGCGCGAGCGTCGTTTCACCCACATCGAAGTCTTGTCGGTTGAGAACGAATTGCCGCCGCTGACGCCCGAAATTGCGCGGGAAATGGACGGCGAGATGGCCATGGACAGCGCTCTGGATCTGGAAGAACACTTTCGGGTGCCGCTCGTGCTCTACTATCTTCAATGCCTCACCTATCGCGAGATTGCGGCGGTGCTTGATGTGCCAATCGGCACCGTGATGTCGCGTCTCTCACGCGGCAAGTATCTGCTTCGACAGAAATTGATGCTCCGGGAAGTGAGGAAAAGGAGGCAGCCAACGAACATGATTGCATCCGATGAATCGTTTCAAACTGGGGTGCGATGATATGAATCGAGATGAAGCAAAATTTATTTTGCGAGCGTACCACCTGGGCGGTGAAGACGCCTCGGATCCGCAGTTCCAGCGCGCCCTTGAAATGTTGAAGCATGACCCGGAACTGGCGTCGTGGTTTGCGCAAGAGAACACAATCGACGCGAAGCTCTCCGAAAAGTTCCAGTCATTTCCGGTACCCGTTGAATTGAGGGGCCAACTGCTCGCTGCGCGCAAAGTTGTTGCGCCGCGCCCGTGGTGGGGACCGGGACGGATTATCGCTGTCGCCGCATGCGCTGTGCTTATGGCTGCGCTCGCAGGGTTGCTGCTCCGTGCCCCCGGGAAGGCGCAGTTTACCGAATTTCGTTCCTTTGTTGCCGATGCAACTGCGAATTTGGATCACCTGGATCTAATGACCAAGGATGTGGCCGAAGCCAGGCGTTGGTTACAAAGCAGGAGCGCGCCCAGCCACTTCGTCATGCCGGCCAGTTTGGACGGGCGTCACAGCATCGGCTGCCGGGTATTTGACTGGAATCGACGACGCGTTTCACTCGTATGCTTCGCCATCGAAGATGGCCGCGTAGTCCATCTTTTCGTGATAAATCGTAGCAGACTGCAGAACGTGCCAATGGGGACAGCACCACAATTCGCGGTAACGAGAAGCATCGCCACGGCTTCATGGAGCAACGACCGGGGTGCCTACGTGCTCGCAACGGATGCGGGCGAACAGACGCTCCGGCAATTGTTGTAATCCACCGCCTCGGTTTGACGTGGAATAATTCGCCACGCACCGCTTCCCACCAATCAAAGCGCCGATTCGTCGAAGCGAATCGGCACTAACAAATGCTTATGAACATAAATCGAACCAACTCAAGACATCCTCAAATCATTAATGTAATCGTGACCGTGTTGGCGCTAATCGCAGCGCCGATGCTTCGGGCTGGCGAGCCGCCAAAGGTGGGAGACACCGCCCCCAATTTCACGCTCAAGAGCCTCGAAGAACAACCGTTGGAACTGCACAAACTCGCCGCCAAAAGCAAAGTCGCGCTCGTTGTTCTGCGCGGCTGGCCAGGATATCAATGCCCACTTTGTGACCGACAAGTTAACGAGTTTATCCAATCCGCGTCTGCCTTCGCGGAAGCAGGAATTCAAATTGTCTTCGTCTATCCAGGTCCGGCCGGTGATTTGAAGGCGCATGCAGAAGAATTCAAACGAATGAAAGGCAGACAGTGGCCGAAGGAATTCCTATTCGTGCTCGACCCGGATTTCAGCATGGTGAACGCTTACGGCCTGCGCTGGGCGGCGCCGAACGAGACCGCGTATCCTTCCACATTCATTCTGGACACCAGGGCCGTTGTCCGGTTCGCGAAGATCAGCCACGGTCACGGTGACCGTTCCAAAGCCTCCGACGTGCTGGCCGAAGCGAAAATGGTTTCGAACAAATAATTTCAAGGTTTCCACAAAAAAAGACACGCGATTAACGCGCTTCAACAAAACGAAAACACCGAAAACCAAATTATGAAATATGCACATAAAACCCACGTGAAATCAGTCTTAACTTGTTTGGAATAAATCCTCGCCTCATGGCCCGTATCACCGAACGTGCGGCTTCTTCACATTGTTCCGGCACGCGGTAATGCGCGGGACGGGAGCCGCCAAACATCAATTAGTTATTCAATGAGAAATAAAAGCATGATTCTGGATTCATTTGTTCGTTGTTCGGCGCTCGCGTTACTGCTGGCGCTGATTCCCAATGGTGCGCGCGCCAGCGATGGCGGCCACAGGCGGGATGAAGGCGGCGCGATATTTACGATGGATAACGCGGCTGCGGGAAATCATATCCTGACCTACAGTCGCGATGCGGACGGAAGCTTGAAGGCCGACGGCACGTTCGCCACGGGTGGCCTGGGCACAGGTGGCGGACTCGCAAGCCAGGGCGCTGTGATCCTGAGTTCGAACGGGCGCTGGCTGTTTGCATGCAATGCGGGGAGCGACGAGATATCAGTCTTCCTCGTTGCACCCAAAGGCCTGGTGCTAACCCACAAAGTCTCGTCTGGAGGAAAACGCCCGATCAGCCTGACGTTGCATCGCAATCTCTTGTTTGTTTTGAATGCTGGCGGCCAGGCTGGCCAGCAGGATAATGTGGCTGGCTTTTTGTTTTTCGATGGCGCGCTTATCCCGCTGGCGCATTCGACGCACGCCTTGAGCGCTGACCACACGAATCCCGCAGAAGTCAGTTTTTCATCTGACGGCGAAGTGCTCGTTGTCACGGAAAAGGATACGGGCGTGATTGACACCTTCACCGTGGACAACGACGGCTCGATCACCGATGCCAAGCATTTTCAGTCTTCCGGGCAAACGCCATTCGGCTTTGCTTTGCGCGGGCACGATCTGATCGTTTCCGAAGCCTTCGGCGGGGCGACGGACGCGAGCGCCGCGTCGTCCTACGATCTCGACAACGATGGAAACCTTGAGATCATCAGTGCGTCTGTTCCGACAACGGAGACTTCAGCCTGTTGGGCTGTCGTCACCGAGGGCGGCCGTTATGCCTACACCGCGAACACGGGTAGCGGCACAATTTCTGGTTATCGGATAGCGGACGGCGCATTGACCCTGCTCAATGCAGACGGAGTAACCGGAATCACCGGCCCTGGCAGTTCGCCTGCTGACATGACGCTGTCCGTCAACAGCCGGTTTCTCTATTGCCGAACCGGCAATGGCACGATCAGCGGCTTCCGTGTAAACGCCAACGGTTCTCTGAGTGCATTGAGAAGCATCAGCGGACTCCCGGCGGGAACGACCGGTTTGGCAGGGCGCTGAGGCCCAAGACGGTCTGCTGAATAGAAACCATAACGATGGCCGTCGCACCAGCGACGGCCATTTTCTATCGATCACAACAGCTATCCTCTGGATTGAGGTTTTGCGCCTGCACCGTTCAACTCTCTTTGCAGTTTTTCGACCTCCTTCAGCAAGCGACTAAACTTCCTGCCGAAATCGGTGAGCCGATATTCGACCCGCGGCGGAATCTCGGGATACTGAACCCGCTCAAAGATTCCGGCGCGCGTGAAATGACGGAGGCGGTCGGACAGAACCTTCGCACTGATGCCTTCGATGTGCCGTTCAAGCGCGCCAGGCCGCTGAATCCCCCTGGCCACCGCGCCTAAGACGCTAATGGTCCACCGACAGCCGATCACTTCCTCCAACAAAATTTCCACGTGGCGGGACTTCAGTTTTGGCATGATCGCCAGAAATTTTTTGTCGCTGTCCGTCATAATTTTACACCCATTTGTAAGTATCCCACCGAATAATGCCCAATTTCGCAATCGCGACTCATCCCTCAGATTGCAGCCACTGCCGCATATAGGCGGCAGCCGTAACGTAACAAAAACAAAAAACAAGACATCAAAGCAAAATATGAAAAAGATTATCCAATCCATCACAGCGTGCGCGCTGCTGGCCTCCTCCGCTTTCGCCGGCGAGTTGGTCAATGTTTCCGGGGCGAGCAAGATTGCCGTAAGCGGGTATGATCCGGTCGCGTTCTTCACGGAGGCGAAAGCGGTGAACGGGTCGCCGTTCATCAGCGCCGACCATCAAGGCGCGACGTATTTTTTCGCCACGGAGGAACACAAAAAGTTGTTCGCGGAGAAACCGGCAAGATACACGCCGCAGTTTGGCGGCTTTTGCGCCTACGGGGTGTCGCTCGGAAAACTGTTTCCCGTCGACATCAATACGTGGCAAGTGCGTGACGGGAAGCTCTATCTGAATTTGAACGCCGGGGTTCTGAAGAAGTTTAACACCGATCCGAGCGGCAATGTGGCCAAAGCGGAACAGCATTGGCCCGAACTGTTCAAGAAGCACGGAAAGTAGATTCCCACGGGGCGGCGCGCGACCACCGTCGTGCGCCGCCTTATTTTACAAATGTGAAGCCATGCCAAACCAATTCAAACATATCACGTTTACGCCGGCGGTGCTCGCTGCGCAGGAGCATTATTACGGTCGGCGCGCCGCCATGCCTGCCACGCTGGAACGCGATTCACTCACAGACGAGGAACGCGAGTTCATTACCGCCCGCGATTCCTTTTACCTGGCGACCGTCACGGAGACCGGTTGGCCATACGTGCAGCATCGCGGCGGCAGACCGGGTTTCCTGCATTTGCTCGGCCCAACTACCCTGGCTTTCGCTGATTTCGGCGGCAATCGCCAGTTGTTATCCGCTGGCAATCTCGCAGCCAACGATCGGGTTGCGCTTTTCCTCATGGACTACCCACAACGTACGCGGCTGAAGATCCTCGGCCATGCACGCGTTGAAGACGCTCGCCAACACCCGGAACTGGTTCGACAACTGTCGGAACCGGATGCTCACGAAACAGTGGAGCGTCTCTTCTTTATTGAAGTTGTGTCGTTCGATTGGAACTGTCCCAAGTACATTACGCCCCGCTACACCATCGAGGAAATTCAGGAACTCGTTGCACCGCTCAAAGCGCGTATTGCAGAGCTGGAAGCCAAGTTGAAATATGAAAACTGAGATCAACCGCGCCCGCCACTCCGGCCTTTCACGGAAAAAAGCGTCAGGAGTTTAGAAGCTCGCGGTGCCGGTCGATATTCACGTGGCGTCACCGTAAACACATCGCCGCATTCGCTCACTGGGACTCAGGGAACGTCTGGGAATGGTGCCAGGACTGGCTTGGTGATTTGCCCGGTGGAGCGGTGATTGACCCAATCGGTCCGACATCCAATCCGATTGGATGGAAGCTCGTTCGCGGGGGCAGCTACGATTTTGATGTGACAGACTGCCGATCCGCGCGCCGCTTCTTCAATGTCGGGATCGATACGGACCTCCGCTTCCGCGTCGTGCCGGTCATCGGTACGCGGTGACCACGACGACTTGGATCGCGGTTGCCCGTAAGCTTTCAGCGGGTCACCGGATAAGTCCGGCGAGTTTAACCGGCCGATCACTGCGGCCTCGAAATCTTATTCCGCAGACGATTACCACCAGAAGTATCTCGCCAAGAATCCGGGCGGCTACACCTAGCATGGTCTGAGATCAATGCCGTGATAACACGTAAGGATGCCTTGTCTGCTCCGACACATTGAGCACGCTGTCGGAAGCAAATCCGCGGCACAACAATAACAACAAATTAACGAAGCTAAATGAAAGCAAAGTTCATCACAGCGCTCGCTGCAATCGCGTTTCTGGTGGTTGCGACTGCGCAGGCCGACGAGACTCACACCAGCACCAAGTTCGCCGGAGCGAAGGCAAACAAAGGCACCGTAACACACACTGTGCAGAGTGGCAAAAACATCCTGACGCTCTCCGATGACTTCAAAACGCCGGAAACGCCGGCGCCGCATTGGCAGGTGGTGGACTCACACGGTCACGCATATCTGCTCCAACGTCTTAAGATCAAAGACGACAAGTTCAACAAGAGCATCACTGTGCCGGAATACGTGCACGACATCGCCAAGGTGCAAATTTGGTGTGCCTGGGCGGAAGTTAACCTTGGCGAAGCATCATTCGAGAAGCCGCTGCAACTGACGAAGAACTGAATTTCAAAAGACCGGAGGGAATTGCGCCCGAAGCTGCTCAAACGGCTTCGGGCGCTTTCTTTGTAAGGGACAGCGCAAACCCACGACGCATTTGTCATGAGCAAAAGAATTGCGAATAGCATCGTCCGACCGTCAGATGTCCCCGACTTGACCAAACGCCCGCCGCGCAGCCCGCGCTCGCGGCTTGGCGGGTACTCGTTGCTGCCACGGATGCTCGACAAAGGCCGCGCCACTCTCGCCGGCACAAGTGGCGAGTATCACTTCGACTGCCCGCTGGACAAGCGCATCCTGAGCTTCGCGGAGATTCACCCGAATAAGCTTCTCGCCGAACTGAGGAAAGGCAAGGGCGATGGCGAAATCCTGGAGTGGATTCAGGCCAACGCCAAACACAAACGCGCCCCGTGGGAAATCCAGCAGTGGAGCGATTTTATGGATCGCCGTGGCCCGGACAGCGATGCGGAAACGTTGCAATTCTTCGCCGAGTCCGTCGCCAAATTCACCAGGACCCGCGAAGACATTAAGACCTGGGCCGACCTGCTTGAACTTGACGACTTCGTCAGCTTCGGCGGCAAAGCCTAAGTAATAAGATCTGTAAGGCGCACGAACATATTCCGACCAACACTCCGCAATGACCAACCATTACGACGTCATCATCATCGGCAGCGGCGCGGGCGGCGGGACACTGGCTTGGAAACTTGCACCGAGCGGTAAGCGCATCCTGCTCATTGAGCGCGGATCGTATGTGAAACGCGAGAAGGAGAACTGGAGCACAAAGGCGGTAAACCAGGAGGGGCGCTACAACACGAAGGAGATCTGGCGCGACCGTGATGGGAAGGATTTGCATCCGCACACAAATTACAATGTCGGCGGGAACACGAAGTTCTACGGCTCAGCGCTGTTTCGGCTGCGCAAGAAAGACTTTGAGGAAATTCGACATCACGATGGCATCTCGCCCGCATGGCCGATTTCGTATGACGAACTGGAGCCTTACTACGCTCAAGCAGAGGAGCTTTATCGCGTTCACGGCAGTGCAGGTGAAGACCCTACGGAACCGTGGCGCAGCTCGCCGTATCGGCATGCTGCAATCAGTCACGAGCCGCGCATCCAGGCGCTGCATGACGATTGGGCACGCGCCGGCTTGCGTCCGTTTCACACGCCGCTCGGCGTAATGCTCGACGAGCAGAATCCGCGCAAGAGCCCCTGCATTCGTTGCAGCACGTGCGACGGACATCCGTGCCTCATCAACGCCAAGGCTGATGCGCAAACGTGCTGCGTCGATCCGGCGCTGGAATTCCCGAATGTCACGTTGATGACGGAGGCGAAAGTCGTTCGACTTGAGACGACATCGAGTGGCCGCGAGATCGGCCGTGTTGTTGTGGAGCGGAACGGCGCGCAACTTGCGCTTTCTGCGGAGATCATCGTCGTTTCATGCGGAGCAATTAACTCAGCCGCGTTGCTACTGCGTTCCGCAAACGACAAACATCCGCACGGACTTGCCAACGGCTCAGGTGTCGTCGGCCGCAATTACATGGGCCACGTGAATTCAGTCCTGATGGCGATTTCGAAATGTCCGAACCCGACTGTGTTCCAAAAGACTCTTTCCCTGAATGATTTCTATTTTGGCTCACCGGAATGGGAATTCCCGATGGGCCACATCTCCTTCGTCGGCAAGCTCGATGGAGACACCCTCGCGGCCGGGGCGCCAAAAATCGCGCCGCATTGGACGCTCGACCTCATGGGGCGCCACTCGCTCGATTTCTGGCTGACGAGCGAAGACCTTCCTGACCCGAACAATCGCGTTACGCTGGATCGCGACGGCAAGATCGTCCTGACGTATAGACCAAATAACGAGGAGGGTCACAAACGGCTGACCGAAAAGTTGAAGGGCCTGATGAAGCAGCAGACCAAGTGCGGCGTTCACGGCCACGACTGCCATGAAGGTTTATTCGCCCGCAACCTTTACGCCGGCCAACGCATCCCGCTTGCCGGTGTTGCGCACCAAAACGGAACGATCCGTTTCGGGACCGATCCGCAGACCAGCGCGCTCGACGTGAACTGCCGCGCACACGAGGTGGACAACCTCTACGTCGTCGACGCCAGCTTCTTCGTGTCGAGCGGCGCAGTAAATCCAGCGCTCACGATCATGGCAAATGCGTTGCGTGTAGGAGACCACCTGCTGGGTCGATTCGGAGCGGGTGCAGTCGGCCACCAGAAGCAGAACTCGCGCGACAGAAAAAATCAGGTCGTCACCTCAGCTACCGCAGAAATGACAATGGCATGAATTCCGGAAAACCAACGACTGTGAGTCGAACGAGCGCCTCGGAAAGATCATTGTCACTAACGCTTGAATCCGCCCTGTCCCGAACCTACTGGCCGCAAGGCGTGAGTCGGCTCATTTGAGCCGCTCCGAGCGGAGCTTCATAAAGAACACATCCGTGATTTTTTGCGCTCCCAATCTTTCATAGAACGCTGCAGCGGAGGTGTTGGCCTGATAAACTGCCCAGACAAGTTCTTGCGCACCTTCACCACGGGCGATCCTGGCGGCTTCTGCCATGAGAGCGCCGCCGACACCCCGTTTTCGCGCTTCGGGGCCCACATAGAGATCAGCGATGTGCAAGATTCGAGCCGCGCTATCGGAGTCGTAGCCGAAGTGGTAGAGGAGATATCCGATAACATTTCCGTCAAGTTCTGCAACCAGCCCAGCGAACGCCGGCTTTGAGCTGAAGCCATCTCGCAGATATGATTCAGCAGTCAGTTTGAAGTCAGTGAGATCGCCAAGGCCGCGAAGGTAGTCCGCGAACTGGCTCGCCATTTTACCTACAGACTCCGCATCGGTTGCGGCGGCGTGTCTAACAATCAAAGCCATAAGAGTGCTTGGTCGCGGAGGCTCGTCATTCCTTACGCGATGAAATGCGACCGAACGCCCCAACGAACTGCGGCAGATGTGCACCGGTCGTCAGGTCTTGCGAAAAGCCATGTAAGGCCAGGATCATTCCTGGCGACTAATTCACGCATGAGCCGCCAAAAAACTCAGTCTGACGCCAAGCTGGTAATCGAGCCGGCATGCGAGGGAAAGGCGACGGTATGATGGTGATGATTCTTCTCGCGCTGACTTTCTATCTCGCGTGCGGGTTTCTTTTCGCCGTTCCGTTTGTGTTGACCGGCGTAAAACGCGTCGACCCGCACGCGGCGCATGGCAGTTGGGGTTTTCGCGTCCTGATTTTTCCGGGAACGCTTTTCCTGTGGCCGCTGCTCGCACAGCGCTGGCTTTTGGGCACGGGCAAGCCTCCCGAAGAACGTAACGCGCATCGAAGCGCCGCAAAGGAGGCTGGGTGATTCGGCCATTGCGACAGCGTCATCGAAGTGTCGTGATCGCGCTCGCACTCCTTGTGCCGGGGCTATTCATCGCCGCTCTCGCAGCGCGGCGAATGACCCCGTTCAATTCCGTGCCACTGCTCGAATCGTCCGCTGACGCGCGAACCAATCTCACCACGCACTGAATCATGGGCGCCGAATACAAAGCAGTGCAGTGGAACCGGCAAAAGCAAATTTACGATTTAGTGCTGCTGAGCGGTGTTGGGTCGTTCCTTGTGACTTTCATTGTTGTAACAAAGGTTCTCTTCCCTCTAATCACGGATGAGATTCTTTTGCTTCGCGCTTTCGGTGGCTCAGCTTTCGTCCTCTTGCATGTGATTCTCTGCATAGGGCCATTGTGCCGCCTGAATCCGGTCTTCCTGCCGCTCCTTTACAACCGACGACATGCGGGGGTGACGATGGCGCTTCTGTCGCTCGTCCACGCGGTGTTGGTTGTCGTCACATATCACGCTGGCAGTGACACAAACGCATTCGTCAGCATCTTTGTTTCTGACTCGCCGCGCGGTTCCCCGCTCGGGATACCCTTTCAGCCACTCGGCTTTATCGCGCTCGTGATTCTCCTGCTGATGGCGGCAACGAGTCACGATTTCTGGCTCGCAAATCTCACCGCGCCTGTATGGAAAGCGCTGCACATGCTTGTGTATGTCGCCTACGCATTTCTCCTTTTGCATGTCGCACTCGGCGTGCTTCAGGCTGAGTTGAGCCCATTGTATATCATCACGACTGCGATGGGATTTGCAACGGTCCTTGGACTTCATGTGTTCACTGGATTGCGCGAACGCATCGGTGATGTTGAGCTACCTGAAAGATCTTCCAATGAATTCGTCGAGGTCTGCGGTGTGGACGACATCCGCGAGAAGCGAGCGCGCGTTGTCTGCCTTGGAGGTGAGCGTGTGGCAATCTTTCGATACGACGGGAAGATTTCTGCAGTCTCAAATGTCTGCCAGCACCAGAACGGCCCTCTGGGTGAAGGCCGCGTCATCGACGGCTGCATCACGTGCCCCTGGCACGGCTACCAATACTTGCCGGAAACAGGTGCATCGCCGCCACCGTTTGCCGAGAAGATTCCGACCTTCCAGGTGCGAGTGAAGAGGGGACGCGTATTTGTGCATCCAAAGCCGCTGCCGATTGGGAACCGCGTTGAACCAGCTAAGATTGACGCTGAAACGGCTCCGGACTCGACCAACGCAACCTTGGTACGTTTATGACCGACGACTTTTACATCGGCTGGCAACAGAAGGCCCCGGCGCGAACGGTCAAGATCGTTCGGACTTTCATCTTCGCCCTCTTTGCCGCTCTTGTCGTAGCTTCAGCGGCGCTCGCATTTTCGCAGAAATTGATCGGCCGAAGTGTCTTCGAATGGGGAAAGATCAACGAATTCAGCGGGGTTTTGAACGCCTCGCCAGTCCCGCATCTGGTCGTAAGCAATGCGAGTACAAATCGCTCGTACTACCTGGTGCGCCAGTGGAAGTTTGGTTTCGATCCGAAGTTGGCTGAGCAATTCGACGGACGGATGGTGAAGCTACGCGGCGCGCTCATTTACCGTGACGATCAGGCGATGATTGAAGTGGAGCGCGGTTCGCTGAGTTTGGTTCAAGGCGGGGGCATTCCGGCAACAAACGCATCCGAAGTCATCATCGGCGAGCGAACGTTTGCGGGAGAGATCGTAGACAGCAAATGTTTCCTCGGGGTCATGAACCCCGGCCAACTCAAGCCTCATCGTGCCTGCGCTGTCCGATGCATCAGCGGTGGTGTGCCGCCGGTGCTGTTGGTCCGCGAATCGAATGGAACTGCTCGTTATCTGCTGCTCGTTTCACGTGAAGGCAAACCAGTGAATCGAGATGTGTTGGAAATCATTGCCGAGCCCGTCCGCATCACTGGTGAGCTTGTTCGTAAGAACGACATGCTCGTGCTCCGCTCGGACCCGGCAACGTATCAGCGCATTCGCTGACGGTATGTGGTCGTAAGGAAGTCATTTGCATTGCGACCAACGACGCATGCAACGAAGTCCCTTTCTCGAAGTTGTCGTGCGCAGGTTCGCAGCCGCAAGGCGAAACATCCTTGCTCAGCCCCCGAGGCCGTATGCGCTCGCCATTCGAAAGTGCACGGGTTCACGGCGCACAACAGCACAACATTCTGAATCCTCGGTAGAATATTTCGCGAATGAGCCGTTCGGATTCCTCCGAAACGCTGCGCGTGCTGCCATCGCTCTCGTTGTCGCCGTAGCATCGCTCCAGGCCTCCGCTGCTGTTCTCGAAGTAGGCCCAATCGAACTGACGGTGGGTGATCTCAATCGCGAGCTGCAATTCTTCACGAATGTTTTGCCGTTCAACGTCGTTTCAGAAACGAGGTCGCCGCGTGGCGCGTTGGACGACTTGCTCGGTCTGGAGAACAGTGAGACGCGCACTGCCGAGCTTCGGCTCGGAGACGAGCGCATTCGACTCACGGAACATCTACGTGACAAGGGACGCCGCATTCCGTCCGACTCACGCAGCTTCGATCATTGGTTTCAGCACATGGCGATCGTTGTGAGTGACATGGACCGCGCTTATGAGCAGTTGCGCGCCGCGAAGGTGAAGCACATTTCGACCGCTCCACAAACATTGCCGGCGTGGAACAAGGATGCAGGCGGGATCAAAGCTTTCTACTTTTGCGATTCGGAAGATCACGTCCTGGAAATCATTTGGTTTCCGCACGGCAAAGGTGATCCGAAGTGGCTGCGATCAACCACCAACCTTTTTCTTGGTATCGACCACACGGCCATCGTGGTAAGCGACACTGATAAGAGTCTCTCGCTCTATACGAACATCCTTGGCCTGCACGTGGTTGGCGGCTCGGAGAATTACGGGATCGAACAGGAGCATTTGAACCAAGTGTTCGGTGCGCGCTTGCGCATCACTGCCTTACGGGCAGAGCGCGGGCCGGGAATTGAGTTTCTCGAATACATCACGCCGCCGGGAGGACGACCGCTGCCCAACGACGCGAGAGCGAACGACCTCACTTTCTGGCAAACGTGGTTGCACGTTGACGCTTTGAAGCCGCTGGAGCAGGGCTCGCACAGCAGTGGCACAAAACTTGTTTCACGAGGCAAAGACACCCCGCAGCGAATTGTGCAAGATCCCGATGGACACGCGTTGCGCATCGTGGTTGTCCAGCAACTCGGCTCCCTTGAAGTTCAACGACTTTGTGGCGATGGGCCTATCGGCAGTTCGTTTGCCGACGACGATGCGCTGACCTGTAATGCTGTTATGCGGGAATGAAACCGACCGCGTGGCCGCGAACTGAAGACAAACTACGGCAGCGACTTAATCGACATCAGTCGCGAACTTTGATTCCATATTTGCATGAATCCATGGGCAGCTCTGGTCGTGACTAACTTTCTCACGGCGGTCACAACAGTTTTTGGCGTGTGGCTGGCGTTTGGGCGATTCCGAAAAGAGCGATGGTGGGACCGCAAAGCTGAGGCATACTCGCGAATCGTGGAAGCTCTCTACTACGCGTCCGCATATTATTCAGCACGTTCGCATGAAGACATGACCGGTAATGAATTGAGTGAAGAGTGGAAGAAAAAGCTTTCTGATGACTACGACCAAGCGATTGGTGAATTGAGGAAAGCAACCGGCATGGGAGCATACATTATCAGCAACGCGGTAGCGGACGTTCTGAAAAATCTGGAAATGCGGCCTCGGCTTTCGCCGCGCGACACTGCTTGGTTCGAAATCTATGAGGCAGACCGTGAAGCACACCAAAAGGCCTTGGACGAGATTCGGATTCTCGCAAAAGCGGACTTAGGGCAGTGAATTTATGACACGTCACTGCGAACCCACGACATCAAGCAGGTAAGGCACAAGAAACCCATTCAAATCTTGAGAAGTCACCGTTCCGATATGCTGTTGCTTTCCAGTTGACGGATCGTTGTAGCAAACCTTTGTCGCACCAGATATCTCTCCGTAGAATGTTCCTTTGCGGCCGAGTGTGTGATAGGGCCGATAGGACCACGGAATTGAGCCGGAATTCAGAAGCCCTGTTTTCGCGATGCCAGCGGCGGTGAACTGGAGAGAGCCAATCCGAATCGGGATGTTCTGCTCGAAAATCTTCGATAGCATTTCTCGGAGCAATCGTTCGCCAACCAATTTGAGAATAGCTGACACGATTTCTCGCATGTTGTGTTCGCCTTCGAAAAAGCCCATCGCTCCGAAACAGCGAGCGGCAATTTGATGCCTCGCGCGGGGCGTGTGCAGATGGATGTAGCCGCCGTTTGATGATAGATACGAATCAACTTTCGAGAACATGAACGCGACCGCCGTCACTTGAGATGGCGGCACAGACCAATTCTCAAAGGCAATCGCCTGTTCCGAAATGCGAACGAGATGTTTCGACTTTGGCTTAATTGGGATTTCGAGCATTCGAGGTTGTAGGCATACTCTTCCAAACAAACGTGTGCCAGCCCGTTTCTTCCTCCTTCCATAATCCCGTATAGCTTCCCCGCGCATTGAAAGGTTTTTGCGCGCGCCTCGACCAACCAGGATGAAAAAATTGCTACTGATATTGGCGGCGGCATTCACACTGGTGAGCGCCGCTCTCGCGGATCATGAGCCAGGGCACAAAGTCCTCGTACTGAAGAACAAGGACGGCGCCGCGATCCTCGGCTACGATGCGGTGGCTTACTTCACCGACAACAAAGCGGTGAAGGGGTCACCTACGTTTGTCAGCGAATTCCAAGGCGCGAAATATTTCTTCGCGTCAGCTGGGCACAAAACGGCCTTCGATGCGAATTCGGCGAAGTATGTGCCGGCGTATGGCGGCTACTGTGGCTACGCTGCGAGCATTGATCGGCTTTCACCCATCAGCCCCGAATGGTTTCAAATCGTCGATGGCCGGCTGATTCTTCAACACAACAAAAAGGCTTACGACCTCTTTAACAAGGACCTGCAAAGCAACATCAGCAAGGGAGACAAGAACTGGCCCGGACTTGTGGTGCGCAACGGGACGGGAGGTAGAACGCTCATCGCGACGGATAAGCGGGGCGTCGCACTGGAAGGCCACGATCCGGTTACGTATTTCACAGAGCGGATGCCGCGGAAAGGCGACGCCAACATCGAAGCCACGTACAATGGCGCGCTCTATCATTTCGTATCGCAGGCAAATCGCGAAGTCTTCGAAAAGAGTCCTTCGAAATACACTCCAGCTTATGGCGGCTACTGCGGTTATGCCGCGAGTATTGGAAAGGTGCGCCCGGCGGATCCGCTATTATGGTCCATCGTCGATGGTCAATTGATTGTTCAACACACCAAGGACGCCGTGGAACTTTGGAAAAAGGACGTGAATGGGAACAAAGCAAAGGCGGACAAGTTCTGGCCGAAGCTTGTGGAGGCGAAGGCAGCCAAGAAGGACCCAGTGGATTCGCTGTGGAGCAAGTCGATACTCGCTGAAGCTCGATAAAATAAACTCGGTAGCGGCTCGCTCGCCTCTATCACAACTAAAATTACTCAAATGAAGATCAAACTCATCACAACCGCGTTGTTTACCACCGTTGCGCTGCTGCGTGCGGAAGATATCACCACGCATCATGTGCTCACAATGGAAGGCGCGAAGAAGGTCGCCGAAGCTGCTGCCGCATTCGCGAAGAGCAACGGCGCGGGCCCATCCATCGCCATTGTGGACGAAGGCGGGCACCTGCTCCACTTCGTGCGTATGGATGGTAGTTTTGCGGCCGGGGCAAATATTTCGATCGGCAAGGCACGCACATCAGCCACTTTCAAGAAGCCCACAAAGGACTTCGAAGACACCATCAACAAAGGCCGATTCACCATGACCGCGCTGCCCGACTTTACGCCGCTCCAGGGCGGCGTGCCGATCGTTTACGAAGGCTACGTTGTTGGCGCCATCGGCGTGAGCGGGGCGAAAAGCGCAGCGCAGGACGAAGAAGTTGCGAAAGCGGGCGCAGCCGCGCTGGAGACCAGAAAGGTCGCGAATGCCAGGTAAGCTCGCATGCGCGGCATTCGCGAGCATGGCCGCGTGCATCGGAGCCGCCGAAGTGGAGAGCTACAGCTTCGGCATGCGCGGCGCGTTTAGAGTTTGCGGGAACTGACGCCGTTACCTACCTTCGCATTTGATCGACTCGTCACGTGAATGCCCTGCTTAACGCAACGATCGCACCGTCGCACGACGCGTATGACCTGACTACGCGGCTTGTGGAAAGCAGTCCCGACTGCATCAAGGTGCTTGATCTCGACGGGCGCCTCCTTTCGATGAATTCCGGCGGCATGCGCCTGCTGGAGATCTGCGATCTCGCCGCGGTGATCAACGCTCCCTGGACAGAATTCTGGAGTGGGAACGATCGCGCCAGCGCTGTTGCTGCCGTTCAGAAAGCTCGCGCTGGCGGCATCGGGCGCTTCATCGGTTTCTTTCCCACCACACAAACCCATACCCCAAAATGGTGGGACGTCGTCGTGTCTCCCCTCCTCGATGCGAACGGCAAGCCGGAGAAACTCATCGCCTCGTCGCGAGACGTGACACGATGGAGGCATGCCGAGAATCTGCTCCAGGCGATAATCGATGGCACATCGGCGGTTGCGGGCGAGAGGTTTTTCCAATCGCTTGTCCAGCACCTCGCAAAAGGGTTGGGCGTGCGCTGGGTGTTCGTCGCGGAATGCTTGCCCAACCTCCGCGCGCGGGTGCTGGCCTATTTCACGGACGGAAAGCTCGGTGAGAATTTCGAATACAACCTCGCCGGGGCACCTTGTTTGAAGGTGGCGGAAGGCCGGCTTTGTCATGTGGAGGATCGGTTACCCGAAGTTTTTCCCGAAGATAAGGACATGATCGACATGGGCACAGTGAGCTATCTCGGCGTGCCCTTACGCAACCCCGCTGGCCGCGTCATCGGCCATCTCGTTACATTCGATGATAAGCCGATGCCGCACGATCCGCTGGCCGTTTCCGTCCTTGAGACTTTTGCCAATCGCGCCGCTGTCGAATTGGAGCGAATGCGCGCCTACGAGGATCTGAAACGCCAATTCCTGGAGAGCGAAGAACGCCTCCGGGATTTGTTCGAGGAAGCGCCGATCGCTTACGTAAATGAGGGCCTCGATTCCAAATTCATTCGCGCGAACAAGACTGCGTTGAAGACGCTCGGCATCACGGCTGAGGATGTGCCGAGCACTTACGGGAAAAATTTCATCCCGGATACGCCGGAGGCACAACGGAGATTGAAGGAGGCGTTCGAGTCTATTGGGAAAGGCATCGACACAAGCGGCGTCGTTCTCGAAATGCGCCGCAGGGACAACAACAAGCCGCTCTGGATTCAATGGTGGTCCCGGCCTGACCCGAGCGGCAATTACACTCGGACGATGTTTATCGACATCACCGAGCGTGTGTTGATGGAGCGGGAAAAGGCGCGGCTCGAGGCTCAAAACACGTATCTCCAGGAGGAAATTCGCAGTGAATATAACTTCGGCGAAATTGTTGGTCACAGCCCCGCGCTGGTCTCGATCTTGAAGAGCGTGGATCAAATCGCGCCGACGGATTCCACGGTGCTTGTCTGCGGCGAAACCGGCACAGGAAAAGAACTGATTGCGCGTGCGGTGCATGAGCGCAGCTCGCGCGCTGGCCGGCCGTTGGTTAAGATTAACTGCGCAGCGATCAGTGCCGGATTGGTGGAAAGCGAACTTTTTGGCCACGTGAAAGGAGCGTTTACTGGTGCGCTCACGAATCGCGATGGCCGGTTCAAACTGGCCGATAGCGGCACGCTGTTCCTCGACGAAGTCGGCGAGCTGAGCCTTGAAACGCAAGCGAAGCTCCTGCGCGTATTGCAGGAACAGGAGTTTGAGCCTGTCGGTAGCAGCGAGTCAGTGCGCGTTGATGTTCGCATTATTGCCGCGACAAATCGTGATCTCGCGATCGCCGTGAAAGAAGGGAAGTTCCGCAACGATTTGTTTTACCGTCTCAACGTCGTGCCGCTGAGCGTTCCGCCATTGCGTGAGCGTAAAGGAGATATCCCGCTCCTCGTCACGTTCTTCCTCCAGCGCTTTGCGAAACGGTTTGGCAAGCCTGTGAAGCGTGTGCCGGAAGATGCCATGCAGCGCCTCGTAAGCTACGCATGGCCAGGGAACATCCGTGAATTACAGAACGTGATCGAGCGTGCAGTCGTCCTTTCGTCCGGTAGCGATTTACTTTTGAGCGGCGAGTTCGGCAAGGACGAGCCGATTCCGAGTGGTAGCCGACCTGAGGAAGCTCTGGCATCTCAACTTGACGCGATTCCCGTTGTCCCTTCTCCCGCGAGCGCGAAATCCGGCGCATCTTTGGAAGACGTTGAGCGCCAGCACATCGAAACCGTTCTCCGCAAAACGAACTGGATGATTGAAGGCGAACGCGGCGCCGCCAGGATTTTGAACATGAACCCGAGCACATTGCGCAGCCGGATGCAAAAGCTTGGGATTCGCCGGCAAACCGGAGCGCGCGCGTAGCCAGTTACGCCTGCGTCCCCGCACTGCGCAGTTCCTCCTCCAAAAACGGTGAACCATTCAGCAGTCGCACGCCTTGGCCCCGAAGGCAAAGCAGCAAGTTGAGCCCGGCTTGATCGGCGAAAGCAACGTCGGCTACATCAAGGTTCAGTGAATGCTTGATCGCGAGTTGCTGCTCGCAGGCATTCCTCAGTTCGTTCACCCATGGCCCAACGAGTCGGCCTTCGATTTTTAAAATAACCGTGTGGTTTAGCGATGGTTCGGAGATCTTCAGCATGATTCAGAGTCGTTAAGATTGCCGCTTCCTTACCTTTCTCCGAGATGCTCGCGAAGTTGCTTTCGGGCACGATGGAGCATAACCCAGAGGTTGCTTTCAGAGATGCCCAGCTTCGCACAAACCTCCGTCCCCGGCGCCTCCTCGATTTCGTAGAGCTGAAACACCTGGGCTATGCGCGGCGGAAGTTTGCCGAGGGCGTGCTCCAGGTTGGCACGGAATTCCTGCAGCTCCAGCCGTCTGCTCGGCGAATGCGACTCGGCAGCCACATCGTGCAGCCACAACATCGCATCATCCCATTCCCGATCATCCTGGCGAGCGGCGCTCGGTTCAACACGTCGCGCTTTGTCGCGGCAGTGCCTGCGCAGATAATCGTAGATCTTGTGCCGCAGAATGCTCACGAGCCATGTGCGCTCGGAGCATTGACCGGCGAACCGTTCACGCGCCTTCATCGCGGCGAGAAATGTTTCCTGCACCAAATCCTCCGCCGTCGTGATATCCCGCACCTGGCCGACCGCGAAGTTGAAGAGGTAATCTCCGTGGGCATCGACCCACTGCTCGGGCGATGTCTCGACCGAAAACTCCGTTTTAGAAAGGGCACTTGCGTCCATGGCCAATGCTTTCGCAGGGCGTGTGCCACGATAAAATTAGGCGGTTTTATTGGGGTTTTCTGATCGGCATGATTCCCCACGAAGATGTGGCCGCGGCCTTTCGTGGCTGCCCACGATACGTCGCGGGAGAACACAAGCTCGCTTCGGCCAAAGACGGGCAGATGCGGAAGCCAGTGTAAGGCACATGCGCTCCGCAACGACGAAAAGCCGATGAAATTATTTCAAGTGGCTTTGCTTTGTGCGACGTGCATCGCATCTGCCGATCAAACGCCACGTGCCGTTCTGCCAAATGCCATCGTTGACTTGCGGACGCCCGCCGGAGTCGCGCGCGTAAATGGGCAATGGCGATACAGCGACACGCTGATCCAGCAGATCGAGCACCGCAGCGTTGGCGCAGACTTGAAAGCAACGGGGCCGAGGAATCACACGTTCGATTTCACGCCGGATGCGCGCACCGCGGGATTCGATGATTCAAATTGGGAGATAATTCCGGCGGATTCACTTGAAAAACGGCGCGGCAACGGCCGCCTTTCGCTCGGCTGGTATCGCCTCAACGTCACAATTCCCGAAAAGGTCGGCGGATTCGACACCAAGGGCTCAACTGTAGTGTTCGAAATCGTCGTCGATGATTACGCTGAAGTCTGGGTGAACGGCCAGGCGCCGTTTGCGCTTGGACAAACGGGTGGAAGCGTTGCCGCAGGTTGGAACGCACCGAACCGTGTGACGCTGACTCATGACGCCACGCCAGGCGAAAAATTTCAGATAGCCGTCCTCGGTATCAACGGCCCGATTTCGACGCATCCCGACACCTACATTTGGGTGCGGAGCGCCACGCTTGATTTCTATGCACCCACGAAGATTCGCCGACTGCGCGAGGTAAAACTTGAGGTGGAGCGAAAGGATTCCGCACTTGATGAAATCGTTCCGCCGTGGACGAAACTGTTCAAAGTCGCAGACGGCATCACTTTCACCGAAGGCCCAGTGTGGGTAAATGACGGCGATGGCTACCTGCTATTTAGTGATCCAAACAACAATGTCATTTACCGCCTCACGCGCGACGGCGATGTCCAGCTCTACATGACAAAGTCTGGCTACTCAGGCGAAGACATCGGCGAGTATCACCAGCCTGGATCCAATGGTCTAACGCTCGACGAGCAAGGCCGGCTCACGATTTGCCAGCACGGCAACCGTCGCGTCGTGCGCATCGAGAAGAATGGTCTCACGACCGTGCTGGCGGATCGCTTCGAAGGCAAACGACTCAATTCGCCGAACGATCTCGTCTATCGCAGTGACGGGACCTTATTCTTCACGGACCCGCCCTTTGGATTGCCGCAGTTTCACAAAGATTCGCGACGCGAGCAGCCGCACTTCGGCGTGTATTCAGTAAAGGCAGGCAAGGTTCAGCTCGTGAGCAAGGATTTCACTGGGCCAAATGGAATCGCGTTCTCACCCGACGAACGGTTTCTCTACGTTGGCAACTGGGACGATATGAACAAGATCGTCAAGCAATTTGCCGTGAACCCGGATGGAACATTGGGCAAAGGAGACGTCTTCTTCGATATGACAAGCGCTCCGGGCGAAGACGCGATTGACGGTATCAAAGTGGATCAGCGCGGCAACGTGTATGTCAGTGGCCCTGGCGGTCTTTGGATTTTGGACGCTCGTGGCCGCCACCTTGGCACAATTCGTGGGCCGGAGCATCCGCACAACATGGCGTGGGGCGGAACCGATGGTCGAACGCTTTATCTCGCTGCGCAAACGGGTATTTACGAATTGCGATTGAACGTCGCTGGAGCCGGCGCGTGGACCAAATCGAACGCTGTAGCTAGAAACTGAATCCTTTCGTTAACATGAAGTATTCCGGCAAACTCAAGGCACTGGACGAATTCGAGGTTTACACGCCGTCACAGCTCCGTGCATTCGAAGCGCAAGGAACAGAGCTCACTAACGACGGACTCACATCAGGGCAACGCATCGTGAGTCGAATTTGTTCGCTCATTGCGGCAGGCATCATGATCGAAACTTTGTTCTTCAAATTCACGGGCGCAGAAGAATCCGTCTACATCTTCTCGAAGATGCACACTGAGCCGTGGTGGCGCTGGGGCCAGGGGATCTGGGAACTGCTCGCATCGATCGGCTTGCTGCTGCCACGATGGAGATGGGCTGGCGCGATACTCACCACGGGCGCAATGGGAGCGGCGATTCTGAGCCATATGACGTGGCTGGGTATTTCAATTCTGGGCGATCACGGGCTGCTCTTCGGCATGGCATGCGTCACATTAATCTGCGGTTTCACCGCGCTAATGTTGCATCGTCACGAAATCCCATTCACCGCGCCGCTCTCCTATTGGTGAACTTCGGGAAATTGGCCGTAAGCTTTCCAGTCCCCTGACGACTTACTCTCAAAGGCTATGAAAACACGATTGAATTTGTCCTTTCGCAACCAGACATGCCCCGCCAGGGCTGGAATTCGCTTCTTGCGACTTCGCGATCTTGTGCCGCAGAGACGGCGCCTCCCCGTCGGACGGAACGCTCGTCGCGCGATTGTGTTGAACCTAAGCACGACGTTTCCCGCCTGCGCCTGGGCGTTTGTGAAGATGATGTAACCTCACACGACCATGAACTTCTCTTCTTCCAAGGAATGGCTCGAAGCAGATGGACGCGGCGGCTTTGCTTCCGGGACCGAAAACGGAATTCGTACCCGTCGCTATCACGCGCTCCTGATGACGGCGACAACGCCACCGACCGGGCGCGTGGTGCTTGTGAACGGCTTCGATGCGTGGGTCGAAACTCCCAATGGAAAATTCGCCCTCACATCGCAACGTTACGCGCCTGATGTGATTTCTCCCGATGGTATGCAACGCATCGTGGATTTCACGCATGAGCCTTGGCCGAAGTGGAAGTTCCGCTGCGAGGACGGCACGGAAATTGAGCAAGAGATATTTATCGAGTCGGGCAGAGCCACATGCACGTTGCTGTGGCGCATTACCAGCGAGCGCCGTGACGTGAAGCTGTCGGTCCGGCCGTTCCTTTCCGGGCGTGATTATCATTCCCTCCATCGCGAGAACCCGAGCTTCTGTTTTGAAGCGCACATCCACGCCGACCATGTGGCATGGCGACCCTACAGAGGCTTGCCTGAAGTGACCGCCGTTACGAACGGCATCTACACGCACGAGCCATTTTGGTATCGCAATTTCGTGTACGAGGAGGAGCAGGCGCGCGGCCTTGACTACGTCGAAGACCTCGCGTCGCCAGGCCTGTTTAGCTTCGATCTTTCTTTGGGGGAAGCAACGATGTTCCTCACGACCGATATCGAATCGATTCACAACAGCGGCGGGGAAACTTCGGTGCAGGAGCGCGCGTCGGAGGCTCGCGACTACGAAGCCCTGCATCGCAAGCAGTTTAAATCACCTCTCTCCCGCGCGGCCGATGCCTACATCGTGCGGGGTCGCCACGGAAAGACGATTATCGCCGGCTACCCGTGGTTTACTGATTGGGGTCGCGATACGTTCATCGCCCTGCGCGGGTTGTGCATCGCAAACGATCGGCTCGATGACGCGCTCGAAATTCTGCTCGCGTGGAGTACGCACGTGTGCGATGGAATGCTGCCGAACCGTTTTCCCGATTCCGGCGAAAACCCGGAATTCAACTCCGTAGATGCTTCACTCTGGTTTATCATCGCCGTTCACGACTTGCTCGCCGCGCTGGACTCAGCAAAGCGACAAATCAATGCGGAAGATCGCACACAGCTTCTGAATGCAGTCGAGGCCATCCTCAGCGGTTATGCTGCCGGCACGCGTTTTGGTATTCGTCAGGACACCGATGGCTTGCTTGCTTGCGGAGTTCCTGGCTCCCAGCTCACCTGGATGGATGCGAAGATCGGTGACTGGACCGTCACTTCGCGCGTTGGCAAGCCTGTTGAAGTCAACGCGCTCTGGATCAACGCGCTCCATATCGGTGCAAAGTACTCCGCCCGCTGGCAGGATGAATTCAGCAAAGCTGCATCCGCGTTTCGCACTCGGTATTGGAATGCTGAACGGGGCTGCCTCTTTGATGTAATTGATTGCGATCACGTTACGGGTCGAAACGATCCCACGCTCCGCCCTAATCAAATCTTCGCAGTTGGCGGCCTTCCGCTGAATTTGCTGCCTCGCACAATGGCAGGGCAGGTGGTCGCGAAAGTCGAAGGGGAGTTGTTGACACCCTTTGGCTTGCGGTCACTCGCTCCCGACGAACCCGGCTATGTCCCCCGTTACATGGGTGGCGTTTATGAACGCGACAGTTGCTACCATCAGGGCACGGTCTGGCCATGGCTTATGGGGGCATTTATCGAAGGCTGGATTCGAGTTCGCGACAGTTCTGATGCAGCAAAACAAGAAGCGCAAAGCAAGTTTCTCGCTCCATTGCTCGCGCATCTCGACGAAAACGGCCTGGGCCATATCAGTGAGATTGCCGATGCTGACGCGCCACACGCATCGCGCGGCTGTCCATTTCAGGCTTGGTCAATCGGTGAATTGCTTCGATTGAATATGCTTATATCGGCCCGAACTCCCGAGCGGCCTGCGCGAAAGAACCGGCGCGCACGGCCAAAAGTGGAAGCTGTGGCTGTGTAGCGCATAGCAATGAAGCTGATTTGGCTCGCCGCGTTTTCTTTGACCCAACGGATAAACGCACAATAGAAACGTCCGCGCGGGCATTCACCTCAGAGCGCCGCGGTTCGACTGCATCGCATTCCACGCGGCGCCATAGGCACCCGCAAGCTCACCGAGCTGCGCCGGCAGCAGCTTTACCGTTGGGGCGCCCACATCCCATTCCGTTTCACGGACAAAACGTTCCAACGGTTCGAACAAAGCTACCCCGGATCGCGCGATGCCTCCCCCAATGATGACCGCATCCGGGTCGAGCACGTTTATGAACGAAGAGATCGCGCATCCGAGGGCGCGCACGGACCGCAGCCAAACTTCCGTCGCTTGCTCGTCGCCGCGGAGATGCGCCGCGACGAGGTCATGCGTCGTCTTGAATTTGCCGGCGGTGCGCTCTTCAATTGTGCAATTGCCGATTTGCACCTCCAGGCTGCCCGGGCTCCTGCAAATATCGGGGGGACCATCGATATCGAGCGATACATGCCCGAAGTGTCCCGCTCGCCCCAGGCGGCCCTTGAGCAATTTGCCGTCAATGACAGCCGCGCCGCCTACGCCGGTTCCGAGCGTGAGCATGATGACGTGTTGAAAGCCTCGCGCGGCTCCCAGCCATGCCTCTCCGAGCAACGCTGCATGTGCGTCATTCAACACAGGTACAGTGCAGGGAAAATTCAGGTAATTGGTCCAAATCAGGCCTTCCAACCCTTGAAGCCGTCCCGGCATCCGGGCAATAGAGAGCCCGTCGGCCGCAGCGAGACCCGGAGCCGACAAGCCGATCCTTGCCGGCTGTTCACCGTGTTGTTTCTGTGCAGTTTCCACGGTCGAACGTATCGTTTCTGCCCAATCCATGGTGGCTGCCGCGTCGAACGGCATATTGTCATTCGAGAGCGTTTGCCCATCGCTGGTGACGCAGACGCTTTTCACGCTGGTGCCACCCAGGTCTATGCCGAGGGAGTAGTTCATTTGTGCTGCGCCTCGCAGGGACGCGGTCCAGGAGAGTCGTTCATCCGTGCTGCCCTTCGCTGACTGTCCATCCGCCGTCGATGGCGAAGACCTGTCCAGTGACAAAACGTGACTCGTCGCCAAGGAAGAAAACAGCAGCCGAATCGAGATCTTGCGGTTGGCCGATTCGTCCGCCATCGAGCGGTTGCTTCGTCTTAATGAAATTGAGAATTTCATCATTGGCCTGTGCGCGCTGCGACATCGGCGTGGCCACCAGCGCCGGCGCGATCACGTTGAACCGAATGTTGTTCGGTGCGTACTGGGCCGCGGCGGCTTTCGTCAAACCGATGATTCCCGCCTTGGTAGTGGCGTAAGCGTGCGTCGAGAAGAATCTTGGCGAAGGCGAAAATCCGAGCACCGACCCCATGTTGAGGATCGATCCACCCTGTCCCTGCTCAATAAGTGCCCGCAATGCGGCCCGATTTGAGAGAAAGGTCGAGGTCAGGTTCTCGTTCAACGTGTAAGCCCATCCTTCATCGCTAATCTCATGCAGCGGGCCGTCGCCATGTTTTCGGCCGCTTCCTCCGGCGACATGGTAGAGGCCGTGGAATCCACCAAACTCGCGGCGCGCGACCGCGATGGCTTTCACGGCCGCATCAGGATGTGAGGCGTCACCGCTCAACGCGCGGGCGGCGGAGCCAAGCATCTGTTCGGCGGCGACGACATTTTCGGGGTTCCGTCCTACCGCCACTACGCGTGCTCCTTCGCGAATGAACGCCTCGGCAGCGGATAACCCGAGACCGGTCGTCCCGCCGATTACTACGATTACTTTTCCGTTCAGCCTGCTGCTCATGGTTGCCGCCATCCGCAGGCTGGACAGATCTTGTAGAACAGCATGTAAGCGCCGAAGCCGCGGACAATCAGGGCAAAGATTGAGGGAGGTTTCATAGAGGACGCGACACTACGCGCAGGACGTCAGTTGTGACAATCGCAGTTTGTCCGGCCGCTCTCACTTATGGTGCACCAGGATGACGTACCGTACTACGGCTCATAGACCCGCGCTCCGCCAGCGCAGCCAAGGCGGCATTAAAATCGTTAGGCGGGGGTGCTTCAAATCGCGCGCGTTTGCCGGTGGCGGGATGAGTGAACTCAATGATTCGCGCATGCAACATTTGGCGCGGCGCGTCGTAACCGCTCAGTTCGGCGAGGCGTGCACTTTGTCGCTGGCCGTAGGTTTCGTCGCCAAAAACGGGATGCCCGAGGTGCTGGAAATGAACGCGAATCTGGTGCGTGCGCCCCGTGTGAAGTTCCGCCTCCACATGCGTTGCCCCCTTCAGACGCAGCAAGATACGGTAGCTCGTCCAGGCCTCGCGTCCGCCCTCCACCGCAGCCATCCGCTTCCGGTGCGAGGGATGCCGGGCGATTCCAACATGAATCTCGCCTTTATCCCGTCCGAGCACGCCGCAAATAATTGCTTCATAAAACTTCCGCACATCACGCCCGGCGAACTGCTCCGAGAGTCTCACATGCGTTGCGTCATTCTTCGCCACGACGAGGCATCCGCTCGTGTCCTTGTCCAGCCGATGAACGATTCCAGGCCGCTCCACGCCCCCGACGCCACTAAGACGACCGCGGCAATGGTGGAGCAGGGCGTTGACAATCGTGCCCGCCTCATTTCCTGCTGCCGGGTGAACGACAATACCTGGCGGTTTATTCAGCACCAGCAGGTCGTCGTCCTCATGCAGCACATCGAGCGGAATCTCTTGTGGTTGCGCCTCGGCTGGCTTCGGCTCAGGAAAATGAATTGTGACAACTTCGCCGCCACGCGGCGTGTGCGTGGGCTTTACTGCGTGTCCGTTGACTGTGATGTGCCCCTGCTCGATGAGCCGCTGAATGGCCCCACGGGAAATGGCGGGGAAACGCTCGCGGAGGAATGAATCCAGCCGTTCGCGTGGCAGCGTCTTCTCAATCGTGAACGTTTCGTCACGCTCCGTCATGACCTCCCAACTCCCGGCTCCTTAAATCATTAACTTGTTACTGTAGTGGCCCAACTCGTAAGAGTGGCCGCTCAACTCCAGCTCTCAACCCTCAGCTCTCAACTCTCCATCGCTGGCGGGCTTCTTGTCGTTACGCCATGACAGGATGAACAACAATCCCACGCCCACGCAGATCGCGCTGTCCGCCACATTAAATGCCGGAAAGCCGAGCTCGCGGCCGCTGCGGGTAAAGAGGTGAAAATAGAGGAAATCGATAACGTGATGGCGGCTCGGCAGGAGCCGGTCCAGGAGGTTGCCTAGAATTCCGCCGAAGATCAGACCCAAGGCGATCCAGCCGAGGAGCGTGTCGCAGCCGAAGCGGCGTCGTGCGAGGACCAGCGCCACGAAAGCGACCGCCGAAATGACGGCCAGAATCAGGTTGTTGTTGCTGAACATGCTCCATGCCGCACCGGTGTTGTGCCAGTGGACCAGCCGCAGGAATCCCGGCAGGACATGCACCTCGCTGTAGTAGGGCGTTGGCAGCAGCTTGATGACTGCCAGCTTCGTGAGCTGGTCGAGAGCAAAGACCGTCCCGGCCAGCACAGCCATCCTGGTATTGTTATTCTGCAAGCGACCGCTAGATAAGCCGGGCACGCTGAAAACACAAATGGAAACGGGCAATTTGCTCTCGCCATCCGGATCGTTTTGTCCTGAGAATCCGCGCCCTATGCCGAATCCGTGGACTGGGAAGGGAAATCCGTATATGCGCAAGGAAGTCATCGAGCGACTGCGCGCCACCGTCAAAAAGGGAAATGCCATCATTGCCGCCGGCGCTGGCACGGGTATCAGCGCCAAGTTCATCGAGCGTGGCGGGGCGGACCTGATCATCATCTATAATTCGGGCCGATTCCGCATGATGGGCCATGGGTCGACTTGCGGCCTGATGTCTTACGGCGACGCCAATGCAATCGCCATGGAGATTGGAGAATACGAGGTATTGCCCGTCGTTGAGGAGGTGCCCGTTATCTGCGGTGTTCACGCCACTGATCCGCGGCGGCGTATGTGGCATTGGCTGCTTCAGGTCAAGGAGATGGGGTTCAGTGGAGTAAATAACTTCCCCACACACACAATTGTAGATGGCCATTTCCGCGGGGTGCTGGAGGAAACCGGCATGAGCGTAAAGAAGGAATTCGAGATGGTGGCGCTCGCGCGCAAGATGGACCTGTTTTCGATCGTATACGTGGCCACGCCCGAGGAAGCTGTGGAGATGGCAAAGGCTGGCGCCGACGCGATTATTGCGCACGTCGGGACAACGGTAGGCGGGAGTATCGGTGTGAAGCGTGCCGTGGTGAGTTGGGAATTCTCCATCCAGCGGACACAGGAAATCATCGATGCCGTGCGTCGCGTGCGAAAGGACGTGTTCTTTCTCGCGCACGGCGGGCCGATCAATACGCCAGACGACGCCGAGCGGATTATTCGCGAGACGGATGCCGTAGGATTTGTCGGCGCGTCCAGTTTGGAGCGCATGGGTGTGGAGGAATCGCTGACCAACCTGACGCGGCGGTTTAAGGCGTTGAAATTGAGCGAGGGCGGCGGCCAGGCGGCCAAGCGCAAGCGGTGAAGAGGCCGAAGTGAGCACGACGCCCACTGGATGGATGGCAGATGAAGAGCTGAGCGCGCGCATGCAGCGGCTCGGATTGCGCGAGGAGGATATTGAGGAGGTGTTCGTCCGGTCCCGTGGGCACGGCGGCCAGAATGTGAATAAGACGTCGACGTGCGTAATGCTTCTGCATCGGCCGACAGGCGTGCAGGTGAAGTGTCAGGAGACGCGGGAACAGGGACGAAATCGGTCCATTGCGCGACGGCTGCTGGTTGAGAAGTTGGAGCAACGTGAAGAGGAGCGGCGAGCCGCGAAGCGCGCCGCGCAGGAGAAGGCACGACGACAGAAGCGCGGGAGAAGCCGGGCCGGAAAGGAACGGATGCTCAGGGAGAAGGCGCGACGGGCTGAGAAGAAGCAGTGGCGGCGGGGCGCGGAGTGAGAGGGCAAGGGGGAGACAAGATTGGCTGGCTTCGCCGCCGATAGCCTCCATACTATTCGGCCAGTCACCCATGAGAACATCGCTGCTCTTCGTGTTGTTTCCGCTCGCTGTTGCTGCCTCCGATTTTCCAACGCCATACAATTCAGAGCGCGATCCAGCCAGCCCAATGCCGGCGAGTGAAGCAGCGGCAAGAATCAAGCTGCCGCCCGGCTTCAAGGCCAAAGTGTTTGCTGCTGAGCCAGATATTCAGAATCCGATTGCGATGGCATGGGACGCGCGGGGCCGGCTGTGGGTGGCGGAGAATTACACCTACGCCGAACGCAGCAAGCGTTTCGATCTGAATCTGCGCGATCGCATTGTGATCCTTGAAGACACGGATGGCGACGGGCACTTCGATACGCGAAAGGTTTTCACCGACGAGCTCCAAATGCTGACCAGCATCGAGGTTGGGCGAGGCGGAGTTTGGGTCATGTGCCCTCCACAGGTGCTGTTCATTCCTGACCGCAATGGCGATGATGTGCCCGACGGCGCGCCGGAGGCGGTCCTCGATGGCTTCACTGTGCCGACGGAGAACTACCACAACTTCGCCAATGGGCTGCGCTTCGGGCCAGATGGGTGGCTTTACGGCCGATGTGGCGCGTCATGCCCTGGCGAAGTCGGAGTACCGGGAACACCTGCGGCAGAGCGAATTCCGGTGCGCGGCACGATGTGGCGCTTCAATACAAAGACAAAAACCGTCGAGGCGCTGAGCTGCGGCTGCACGAATCCCTGGGGGCACGATTGGAACGAGCACGGCGAATTGTTCTTCATTAACACGGTGAATGGGCATCTATGGCACCAAATTCAGGGCGCCCATTTCGTGCGGCCCCACACCATCGATCCGAATCCGCGGACCTATTCACTCATCGACATGCACGCCGATCACTGGCACTTCGACACCGCGCAGGGCTGGGCGAACCAGCGCGATGGCAAGGCGGATTCACTCGGCGGCGGGCACGCGCATATTGGGATGATGGTCTATCTCGGTGACAACTGGCCTGCCGAATATCGCGGGCATCTCTTTACTCTGAACATGCACGGCCGCCGCGCGAACCAGGAAATCCTGGAGCGGAGCGGGTCAGGCTACGTTGGGAAGCACGGGACAGATTTCTTCGTTTCGGGCGATCCATGGTTTCGCGGAATGGAGGTCAGCTACGGACCTGACGGGGGCGTGTTCGTCCTCGATTGGAGCGACACCGGCGAGTGCCACGAAAGCACCGGTGTTCATCGCACCAGCGGCCGCATATACAAGATCACGTACGTAGGGGACGAGGTGACGAGTCCTGATCACAAACGAAAGCCCTACCGCCCTTCTGATCTTCGTAAATCGAGCATCTCCGAACTGGTGTCATTGCACACGCACGCAAACGAATGGTTCTCGCGTCAGGCGCGTCTCGAACTGGCGGCACGGGCAGATGCAGGTTCGCTTGGCGATGCTCCGCAGCAATTGCGCAAGCTCTACGATAGTTACGGTGACGTTGTGGTGAAGCTGCGAGCGCTCTGGTCTCTGTATGTGATCGGAGCGGCGGATGAATCGTTCCTGCGTGCGCAACTGTCGCACAGCAATGAACACGTTCGCACGTGGGCTGTGCGCCTCCTGACCGAAGATTGGCCGCTTGATACCCTCATGAGCCAGCGGCCGCCCGCGTCGAAAGCCGAAGATCGAACATCGAATGCTTCTATGCTCGCTCGGTTTGCTGAGATGGCCGCCAACGACCCTTCCGGTCTCGTGCGCCTCACTCTCGCCTCGACGCTTCAGCGTCTGCCCGTGGACCAACGCGTGCAGCTCGCGACAGCACTTGTGTCACATAAGGAGGATGCCGCAGACCACAATCTGCCACTGCTCATTTGGTATGGATTAATTGCAGTTGCCGACAGCGATCCATCAGCCCTCGTCGACATCGCAGCTAAATGCGAACTCCCGACAACTCGGACCCTGATCGCCCGCCGCCTCGCCGAAGATGTGGAAAAAAATCCTGCTCCGCTGAGTCAGTTGCTCAATCTCGCTGGCAAAAGCTCCGAGCCCTTTCAAGAAGATGTCGTTACCGGCCTTGGCGAGGGTCTCGCCGGTTGGGCCAAGGCCAAAAAGCCGACGGCATGGGACGCTTTTGCGGCCAAGGTCACAGAATCGGCAGACACTGCCGTCCGCGACCGCGTGCGCGAACTCAGTGTTGTCTTTGGCGATGGCCGGGCGCTCGACGCTGTTCGCAAGACCGCCCTCGACAGCCATGCGGATCTCAACATTCGCAAGGCGGCGCTACAGACGCTCATCGATAGCCACGCACCGGACTTGCAGGACATCTGCGAACACCTCCTCCGGCAGCAATTCCTGAACTCAGTCGCAGCGCGCGGCCTGGCGCGGTTCGACGATCCTTCGGTTGGAGATTCCCTCGTGCGAGCCTATCGGCAATTCCATTACTCGGAGCGCGGCCAGTTGCTTTCAGTGCTGGTCTCCCGCGTCAGCTTTGCGGAGGCGCTGCTTGATGGCGTGGCGGAAAAGCGAATTGCGCGTGAGGATATCACGCCGTTCCACGCGCGCCAGATTCACAGCCTCAATAACGAGAAGCTGAACAAACGTTTGGCGGAAGTATGGGGAGAGTTACGTGAAACGGAGGCGGACAAGCAGAAACTCATTGCAAAATACAAGATTCAGCTCGCGCCGGGTGTTCTGACGAAAGCGGACCGAAGTCAGGGCCGCGCTGTATTCAACACCGCGTGTGCCCCATGTCATACACTGTATGGCGAAGGTGGAAAGGTCGGGCCCGATCTCACGGGAAGCGGGCGCGATAATATCGACTATTTGCTCGAGAACATTGTCGATCCGAGCGCGGTCGTGACAGCGGATTTCCGGATGTCAATTATCGACCTGAAGGATGGGCGTGTTCTAAACGGTTTGATCGCCGCGAAAACCGAGCGAACAATCACACTCAAAACGCAGACGGAAACGTTGACCATTGATCGGAACGAAATTGAGAGCATCCGCGAATCGTCACTTTCACTGATGCCGGAAGGACTTCTGGATGGCTTGCCGCCGGAGCAGGCGCGCGATCTGATCGCCTACTTAATGAACAAAACGCAGGTCTCCTTGCCGGCGGCGAAACTGTCGGCGAAATAGCAGATGCGGCGCCGCGGTTTTTCCTGGCCAGACAGCGTGTCATTTCGTAACCACCTCGAACTCTGCGAGCGAGGCGAACGACTGCGAATCAAATCCTGATAACGCAAGCATTTTCACGAAGCGTGCGCGGACGGGGCCGGATAACGACACCGTCTTCCGCGAAGCGTCGCGCGCAAAGGAACCACGGGCCACCTCGGTCCAATTTGTTCCGTCAGGTGAAAGCTCAATGGCGAAGTCTTTGATCCATCCGTTTCGATTATTATCCTGACGCGGCAAGAGCCGGAACGCGGTCAGTTCGGCGGAATTCTGGAATGCAATCTGAAATTGGTGTGGATATGGGGCCTTCGTTGCGGTCCATCGCGTGTGCCAAATAGAGCTTTCGTCGCCATCCAGCAGGTTCGCTGCCTCGTACCCCGGTTGCTCGCTATCGACGGTAAGCACCTGCGCGCCGAGAGAACTCATTGTGGAGGGTGGCGCGAACAGCGCACAGATTTGCTCGGGTCCGACCTCGATCTTCGGATCAAACTTTGGTCCGTCCATGTAATGGAAGAGACTCTCGCGGAACTGGCGGGCGACCACATTCGTTTCGAGGCCATGTTCCAGGTCGATGCTGCAAACCATCAGCTTGCCGCGGCCAATCTTTGCCTCAAACGCGAGGCCTAGACGGCGCGCGGTTACCCAGTCATCGATCACTTGCACTGTGGGCCGTAGCTTCGAAGGTAAATCATCCAGGATCATTGCGCCCGCCTGGCTAACCAGATACCACCATTGCCAGTTGCTGTGGTAGTCCGTCGGGAATTGAGCGAACAGCGGATGCGTTGAATCACAAAGAATGCCCAGCGTATGCGGCGGCTGCCGACGCGTCCAGGCTGTGTTCCAGAAGATGCTTGAGAAGCCGAGAGCGACCTTGCCCAGCTTTCGGTCGGGTGCGACGCGGGAAGGCGGAATGAGGAGAAGCGTGGGAGCGCCGGACTGGAGGTCGGTGATGGCGGCAGGAATGAGGTCGTGGATCACACGGACTTTCGATTGCGGATTGCGGATTGCGGATTGCGGATTGGGGTAAGCCCACAAGTCCCAATCGTTTTGAAATGTGGCGGTTGAGGGAACGGAGTCGCTGATGGCGATTGTCAGCTTGTAACGTGCGGGGGCAGGAACCCTCGCGAGTGGTACGGCAATTTTGCCGAGCGAGAGCCCGTTTCCGATTGGAATATCCCGTTTATCGAAGGCGCCATCCGCGACCGCCGATCCCGAATCATTCAGCAATTTCCATGTGGTTGTTGCATTCTTCAGCGGCGCGGGACCGAAATGCGCGACTTCAATTGCTGCTTCGAGCGATTCATCCGTTGTGAAGACGCGCTTACTTAGTCGAGCAAGAGGCACCGTCGAGTTGCAGAAGCGGCTATACTCGGCTGCGGTCACGTAACCCTTCGATTCCCAAAAAGGATCGAGCACTCCGACAAGGGCAGTGCCTTGCCCGGGAAAGTCGTGCAGGTCGAGCAGCTCAAATCCTCCCATTCCCGGCGTGCGCAACGCAGATTCAATGTCTTCTTTGTAGCAAACTGTTTGCAGCTTTCCGGATGCGTAAAGGAATTTTGGCGCGAGATCCTCCATGTGGTGCTCGCGAAGCGTGTCGCGGAAGATCTCGAAATTTCTCGGCTTGAGGTAACCGGTGTATTTCTTCACTTCCTCGAAATTCGGGTAGACGCACCATTGCCCGATCTCATGGCTGATCACTGGCACTTTGCGCCTGCTGATGTAATCACGGTAATCGGTTGTGGTTTCGGGCGATCGCCCATTAATGCGCGACTTCAAGCCACCGCCCCATGATTGAACGCGCGGGTCGGGCGTGACGTGGAATTGGTTCTCGGCTATCTGAGGCCACCCGGCGCCGCTGCTATAAAGTCGCCGCGAGTCACGGCTCTTATAATGCTCGACCCATTCGGCGAGATACTTCGAGTGGTTCTTCCCTCCCGGCTCATTCCCATAGAGCATGAGGACGAATGACGGATGGTTTCCGTAAGCCTTGAGGATGCGATCGGCTTCTTCGTAAATCCATCGATCCACCGGTTTGCCGTCACCGAGGGACGTGCTGGAATTCGCCCACGACGAGCACTCAACGTGAAAATACATGCCGAGCTCATCAGCGGCCTGAAACGCAGCTTCCGGCGGACACCAGGAATGAAAGCGCAACAAATTGAGCCCGTGTGCCTTGGCGGCCATGATCACCTTCCGCCACGACGCGACATCCGTGGGAGGATGACCGGTCTTGGGAAATATCGCGCACTCAAGTGTGCCGCGGATGAATGTCTTTCGGCCATTGAGAGTGATTTGAGTGCCCTCAGTCGCGACGGTTCGCAGGCCAAACGTTGTTTGGATTGCGCTTGCGACAGCTGCACCACCGAGTTCACCGCGCAGCTCAGTCCGGAGCGTCAGAACCGCCGGATTGAATTCGTCCCAGAGTGGTGCTTCCGGCCCGAGTTCAATTTCGTCGGTCGTGTTGAAGCTGGGCTCGGCTGTATTGAAGTTGCGGCTAATTCCAAGGCAAATGGGTTTGCCGTCGCGTTCCACGTCGAGATGAAGCTTTCCCGCGAAAGATTTGGCGGTCGCATTCGTCGCATTAATAACAACGCGTATGGATTTCCGCGCAGCATCGGGAAACACCTGCACGTCATCGATCCATAAATCGGATCGAGGTTGCAGCTCGAGTCGGCCCGCAATTCCATTCCAATTGCCCTGCGTATGATCGCTGACGCTGTGGGAATCCTGGCCAATATCGACAATCATTCGGTTGTCCACACGAATGGTCAGCCGGTGTTTGCCCGGTGAAAGGTGGCCCAGATCATATTCATGCGGAGTCGCAAGGGCGTTGTTGCTGCCGCTAAATTTGCTATCGACCCAAACGCGCGTTTCCCAGTGAGGCCGCTCGAGTGTGAGAACAACGCGCTGATTGCTCCAATTCCAAGGAATATCGATGTCGCGCTGATACCACGCGGCGCCCTTGAAGTATTTGTCCGGCTGCAGCCAAAACGGGACTTTTACATTCCCCTCGGCGCGATACTTCGCGTATTCGGGCGCGCTGAACCAGGAGCGGTCGACAACGCCGCCGATCCACGGAGTGTTCGTTGAGATGTCATCTCCGATGCCCTGGCCGGCGAGCGTGCCAGGAAGTTTCAATTTATTTGGCAGGTCGCGGCTAAACCACTGATTTGCGATGCCGGCATCTGAGCGGTCCAGTTCAAAACGCCATTCGCCCGCGAGGGAAATGGAGGCGCCGGATGCCACGATCGGCGTTGTGGCGAAACAAAGGGCAAGAAAGATAAGTGAGGGGATTTTTTTCATGGGGATGAAATATTCAATCTTCTTGTGCGGCGGATTCGTTGTGCCGGCCGAGCGAAACACCGGTGCAGCCCACGACGCGGTGCACATGGCATACGCGATTCAGCCGCACCAAGCCACGGCGCAGGCAACGCAGATTTTCACCTTGCACAAGATTGCTCCTCCAATTGCGTTTGTGTGGCTTCGCCCGGAACCAAATCTCTCTCGATTTCCTCCAAACTCTTTCCCTTCGTCTCCGGGAGCTTGAATTGAATGAAAACAAATCCGCCCGCACAGATGGCTGCGTAGAGCCAGAAAGTGCCAGCAGCACCTAGCTTCGCATTCAGCAGCGGAAAGGTGTAGGTCAGGATGAAGCAGGCGATCCAAAGCGCAGCCACGGCCACAGCCATCGCAGCGCCACGGATTCGGTTGGGAAATATCTCCGATATAATAACCCACGTCACTGGGGCCAGCGACATCGCATAACAGCCGATGGCGGCAAGGACGAGGATGAGCATCGGCCATCCAGACACATGCGCGCGGTAACACGCGCCCAGCGCCACATACAGGATCGTCAGCCCAGCAGCGCCGAACAGCATCAACGGCCGTCGTCCACGCCGGTCCACCGTGCCCAGCGCCGCGAAGGTGAACACGAGGTTGACCGAGCCGGTCCACGCAATGTTGCTCAGCACGTTCGAGATGTCGTAACCGGCGGCTTTGAAGATTTCTTCGGCGTAGTTGAAGATCACGTTGATGCCGCACCACTGCTGAAACACGGCGAGGGTCACGCCGAGCACGAGGACACGCCACAAGCGGGGATCGAACAACTCGGCGAAGCGCACTCGCTCGGCTTGTTCGGCGACGAGCGTCGACCGGATATCCGCCATGGCGGAATCCGCATATTCATTCCCGCCGACGCGTGCCAGAACTCGATGGGCTGCGTCATTCCTTCCATTCTTCGCCAGCCATCGCGGGCTCTCGGGCACAAAGAACATGCTCAGCAAGAAAAGCAGCGAGGGCACCGCCGTGAGGGCGAACATCCAGCGCCAGCCCGATTGGCCGAACCACGAGGTGCGAATGAATTCGTCCGATGCGCCGGCCGGCAAATGGCGCACGAGCGACCAATTGATTACCTGCGCCAGAAGAATCCCGATGACAATGGTAAGCTGGTTGATCGCCACGAGCTTGCCACGCATCTGTGCCGGTGCGATTTCCGCGATGTACATGGGTGAGAGCGCCGACGCGAGGCCGATGGCCACGCCTCCAAGAATGCGCCAGGTGACGAACACAGTAAACGTGCTGGCCAAGCCATTGCCGATCGAGGTCACGCCAAACCAAAACGCAGCGAAAATCAGGAGGCGCTTGCGGCCAAACTTGTCACTCAGTGCACCGGCGACCAGCGAGCCGATCAGGCACCCGACGAGCGCGCAACTATTCGCCCAGCCAACGAGCGCTGGGTCTTTTAAAGCGAAGTAGCGTTCGAAAAACGGCTTGGCGCCACCGACGACGACCCAATCCCACCCGAAGAGGAGGCCGCCGAGCGCGGCCACACATGAAATCAGCCAAACGTAGCGAAACGATTTCATTCAACCTGTTTGACACTTATTTCGCCGCGGCAACTCGCGTTAGCACTACTCCGCGCCGGGGGACTTCCGCCTTGAATTCGTTTTGAAACGTGCCGAGGTTCTTCTGTCGCCACACATCGCGGATGAGTTGCTTTCCGGTCAGGCCGACGTCGTTCCAGTTTGCGACTACTACCGTTGGAAATTCCGCGGCATTGCAGAGGCCGAGCGCCTTGGAGCCATCTTCGAGCTCTTTAATCATCAGGAATGTTTCGTTTTTCAACATCACAACCCGACCACACTTGCCGAGGGGATCCTGGTCGATATCGATGACTTCGGGATTGCAGAGAACGTTGATGACGAAGTCGTCCAACTTTCCCATGTGACCGCTATAAAACAGGGGTGCGGCACTGAGGGCCCAAAGCGACATGAACGAGTATTGCTCCGTCGGGGTTAGCGGACACGGCTTTGGCTCACCCATGCCATGCGCATCACCGATGAAGCCGATTTGCAGGTAGTCGGGGTCATTCCACTCGCCAGGCTTTTGGAATTCGCGATGTTTCGCGTTCGCGAGCGCAACTTCAAACACGCGGTCCAGTTCAAAGCCAAGATCACCGGCGGTGCGCCACGAATGCCCGGCTACTTGGGCACCCCACTCCCATACGCGACCCATGCCGTACTGGCAGAGGTTAAAAACAATGTCGCGCTTTTGCTCTTCGAGCAGGCGCCCCATCAGCACGTAAGGCTTCTTATACTTAACAAGGTCAGGGTCGGGATCTTTCTTTGCGACGCCACCATAGGAGCACCAGTCGTACTTTAGAAAATCAAAACCCCATTCCGCGAACTGCCGCGCATCCTGCGCCTCATGTTGGTAAGCGCCCGCAAAACCGGCGCAAGTCAGCGGGCCGGGTGAAGTATAAATGCCCGCTTTCAAGCCCTTGGCATGAATGTAATCGGTCATCGCCTTCATGTCGGGGAAGTGCTTATTCGGGATGATGTTTCCGGCGGCATCACGCAACGGGCCTACATGCAGAGGGTCCTTGCTCTTCTCCTTGTTCATCCAGCAGTCGTCGATGTTGACAAACTGATAGCCCACATCGGCCATGCCGCTCTTGACCATCACATCCGCTGCTTCGCGCATCAGTTTGTCGGTGATTCGGTCGTAGTGCGTGTACCAGTGGTTCCAGCCTATTTGCGGCGTCAGCGAGAGCTTGTCGCCGCTGACAATCTTGAACGCACGTGTCGAGCTGCCGTGGGAGTTCATCGCTTGCAGAGTGACGCGATATTCTCCGCGGGACGGCGCCGTTCCGGTAATTATTCCGCTGTCTGAATCGAGCTGTAGCGAGCTGGGCAAGCTGACGGCGGAGAAAGAGATGGGCCGCTCACCTTGCGTGGGAATTCGATAGATAAATGGATGTTCCGGACGGCAGCCGTAGACCGTCGGTCCGTTAATGCGTGGTTGCGGGCCAGGCTTGGGCGTGAGAATGACCGCTGCTTCTTCAGGCATCGGCCGATTGATTGCCTTTGGCTTTAGGCCGGCGAAAAGGATCTGAGCATCGGCCCAGTCGCCATGATCGTATTCGATGTTGTCCCCGCCGTCTGCGACCTGCAGGAGCAAAGTTCTTACACCGCGAACATCGAGATCTACTTTGCGCGGCGGGGTGCCGGTCCGCATTAGCCCCGACTCGAAGATTCTCTTTCCGTCGGCGACAACTCGAAACTGAATTGAGCCCGGCCCGTTCGCCGCATCATCGAGGCCGATGGTGGCCGTGAAACGTTCCGCCGCTTTGCCTAGATCAATCCAGAATGAACTGTTCGCGTGCGTGCCGATGCCAGTGGCAAATTTTTGGCCGGCGATGGAAAATGGCGTCTCACGCATTGACCGGTTTACCTGCGCCTTGCCGTAGCCCTGCTTCACTTTGGAAACATCAAGCTGCGACAGCGAAATGGAATCAGCGCAAGCGGCCAGCGGCAAACAACACAGGATTGCAACGAGAGGCTTCATCCAGCGAGCGTGGCACAAGCCGCCGCTGCCATGCATGATTTGGGTCATGCTCCCATACGGTTGTGAATATCCTGTTAACAGGCCGTTAAAAGCCTCTCAACAACTACAAACAACTCCGCATTGCGATCGTCCACCGCTTCCAAATCATGGAGGCATGGCACTCAAAGCAAGCGTCGCGGACATTAAGATTCCATCTGCCTACGATTGGCGAACCACTGATGCCGATGAGATTAACAGGCGCCGATTCCGCGCACGTGACGAGGTATTCAACATTACAAACCTCGATCCGCAGCATCCCATCTTTTCGAACTTTCGCGTCAAGTCCGCCAGCGGCCTTACCTATTCCGTGGAAGTGCGGGATATCCGTCAGCGCCATTTTGCCTGCGACTGCGTCGATTTTCGGACGAATGGATTGGGCACCTGCAAACACGCCGAAGCTGTGTTGCTTCACCTGGAAGGCCGCTTCAAGCGTCTGTTTAGAACTGCGCGGGAAGGCGGCTCGACTCGGCTCGATATCGTCATTGATCCGGAGCTCGACACGTTGCGCTTGGCAAACACGAACGGGCACGGCATACCCGCCGGACTTCGCAAATGGTTTCGCTCGGACGGCGCATTATCCAACGGCTCGCCCGAAATCGCGCTCAGTGCCGTCCAGGCTCTTCGTGAGGATGGCATACCTGAGCTCCGTGTCTCACAGGAAGTCGGCGCATGGTTGGAGAATCGACTGCGTGCGATCGAGCGCAAGGAGCTGCGGCGCGAATATGAGCTCAAGGTTCAGAGTGGTGAATGGCCGCCGCAGGAAACGAAGGTGCCGCTCTTTCCCTATCAGCGCGAAGGCATGCTTCACCTGGCCTTCACCGAGCGCGCCCTGCTCGCTGATGAAATGGGATTAGGCAAAACGATCCAAGCGATCGCGGCGTGTGCGCTTCTTCATCGGCTCGGTAAGGCGCGGCATGTCCTTGTGGTTACCCCCGCTTCACTGAAGACAGAATGGGAGGAGCAGATTCAGCGCTTTACCGATTTGGACTACCAACTCGTGTTTGGCCCTCGCGGCGCCCGTCTCGCGGCCTATACCTCAGCAAACGCTTTCTTCACCATCGTCAATTACGAGCAAATGGTAACCGATGCGCTCGATGTGAATGCGCGGCTCCGTCCGGATATTGTCGTCCTCGATGAAGCGCAGCGAATCAAGAATTGGAGCACAAAGACCGCCCAGGCTGTAAAGCGCTTGCGCAGCCGCTATGCTTTCGTCCTCACGGGGACACCCATTGAAAACCGCATCGACGAACTGCATTCGTTAATGGATTTTCTGAATCCGTCCGTACTCGGGCCGCTGTTTCGGTTCAATCGCGATTTCTATGAGCTAAACGAGCGCGGCCGGCCGGAAGGCTATCGCAATCTGGACCAGCTCCACGAGCGCATTCGTCCGCACATGCTGCGGCGGCGCAAAGCCGATGTGGAAACCGAGCTGCCGGAGCGCACCGATCAAACGCATTTTGTTCCGCTCAGCCCGAGCCAGCAGGAAACCTATGCGGAGCACGAACGAGTTGCCGCCAAGCTCCTCAGCATCGCGAAGCGTCGTCCGCTGACGCAGCAAGAGCAGGAGAGTCTTCAACGCCGTTTGGCCATGATGCGGATGGTTTGCGACACCAACTACATCATGGATCGCAGTGATCGCGCCTGTCCGAAACTCGCTGAACTGGAAAAAGTACTCGATGAATGCGGCGAAAACGATGCGAAGGTGATCGTGTTTTCCGAATGGGAAGGGATGCTTGAACTGGTGCGCAACCTTTGCCGGCAAATGAAAATAGGCTTCGCCTGGCATACGGGCAGCGTGCCGCAGCTTCGCCGACGCTCGGAAATCAACATGTTCAAAACCGATCCAAACTGTCGCGTGTTTCTCAGCACGGACAGCGGTGCCACCGGCCTAAACCTTCAAAACGCGAGCGTCGTTATCAACTGCGATCTGCCGTGGAATCCCGCCAAGCTCGAACAACGCATCGCGCGCGCCTGGCGCAAAAATCAAACGAAGCCCGTCACAGTAATCAACCTTGTATCCGAAAACACGATCGAGCATCGAATGCTTGAAACACTCGCTGGCAAACAGGCGCTTGCCGATGGCGTGCTGGACTTGCGCGGTGACTTGAAATCAATTCCGCTGCGTCGCGGCGGTCAGGCGTTCCTCGCACGGTTGCAGCAGCTCATCATGACCGGGTCGGATGCCAATGGCTTGCCGCCAACTGCGCCACCCGCTCAAGACACGCGGAAAGTTTCATCGGATAAGGGCTTCGCCTTCGCTGAGCGTGTGCGTGAAACGATCAATGGGGCGCTCGTACGGTGCGAAGAGCGCTACCCGAACTGCGGCGCGCATTCGGTTCTTGTGGTTGTCGTGGAAAATGATCCGGCTCGGCACCGGCCTCGCCTGGAAAGCGTGCACGGTGAGTTGTTTGGACCTGGCAAGAGCGATCCGCTGGCGCCAGTTCATCTGGAAGTGATCGACCGTGCAACAGACGAAGCGTTGCAACGCCTCATCGCCGCCGGATTGATTCAGCCGACCATGCGGTCGCAACGTCCGCTCTTCTCCGCCACGGAATCCATTCAGGCCCCCGCGCCACTTACGGCAGAAGAGCGCGCGAAGGCTGATGCCCACCGCAGTCAGGCTGCGCGCAAACTCAAGATGGCGGAACTGCTTGGCACCGGCGGCTTGGCTGATGAGACCCGGACGCCAATGTTGGAGGCAATCCTCGGCATTGGCCGTGCGTTGGCGGTGGAAGGCAGATTGCCGGAGCCGGACGATGTTGGGCGAGCATTGATCGCTCCATTAGCCCAGAATTGGGGTGATGTGGTGATCTCCCTTCGCGCGTTTGTTTCCGATCCGTCAGCGTCATGGGAGTCTGCTGCAGAAGCATTGAAAACCGTCCAAGCAGTTCGTTGACAAGGTGATACAAGGCACAAGGCAGAGGCGCAACGGCACCCACAGAGTGGATTAAAGAAAGCAAAGAATCGGGGTGAGGGCGGCTCATCCCCCACGTCGGTCTGTTCAGTTAAGGTTCTCGTGGGGACGAGCCCGTCCCCACCACGCGCTTCGGATTTCGCAGCCAATGGCCGAAACCGCCACTTTGCCCGTTGACACTCAATGTTTTAAGGGTAGTCTGACCGCCCTGAATTCGGGAAAGAGCGGCGATGAGCGCTGCCTCTTGCCCCCTATTTGGCCGGGAAGGAAGTGAATAAGAGTTGACCGAGATTAGATTAAAAAAAGGCGAGTCCGTGGACAAGGCGCTGCGCCGGTTGAAAAAGAAAATCGACCGCGAAGGCACGCTTAAGGAAGTCCGCAATCACCGCCATTTTGAAAAGCCGAGCGAACGTCGCCGGCGTAAGATGAAAGCCGCGCGCTTCTCAGCCATGCTGAGCGCACGCTACGCTGATCTGTAATTTTACATTGAATATTCAAGGCCGGGTGCGGTAACTGCGCACTCGGCCTTTTTTGCATGTATTCACTTTCGAGCTGCTGGAACTCCGGCCGTCACGTCGACGGCCGGACCATGTTGGAGGAGATCCGCGCGTTGGGTTTCGAATATGCGGAGCTTAGCCACGGGATTCGCATTAGCCTGCTGCCGGGCATTCTTGATGCCGTCGATAACGGCGTCATTAAGATCTCCACAGTTCACAATTTTTGTCCGCTGCCGATGGGCATCGACCGCGCCGCGCCAAACATCTTTCAATTTTCCGCCGAGAATCCGCGCGAGCGCGAGAATGCGTATCGCCATACGGTTAAGTCCATCGAAACCGCTGCGCGAGTGAAGGCTCGACTGGTGGTTCTCCACATGGGCTCGATCGACATGAAGGATTATACCGATAAGCTCATCGATCTGATCACCGATGGGAAACGAGAGACGCCAAAGTTTGAAAAAGTCTCGGCAGAGGCCTCGCGCAAGCGGCAGGACCGCAAGGAGCCGTTCGTCCGTGAGGCTTACGCGATGCTGCATCGGCTCATCCCGATAGCGGAGCAACATGGCGTGTTGCTAGGCATTGAAAATCGCGAAGCGCTCGAAGAAATCCCGTTTGAAGAGGATTTCTCGCTTTTTTTTCGGGAATTCAACAGCCCGGTCGTTCGATACTGGCACGACACCGGTCATGCGCAGATCAAGGCGAACCTCGGTTTCATCGACCACGCGATGCATTTGGAATCGTTGGTTCCCCAACTTACCGGACTCCACATTCATGACGTGGAATATCCCGGGCGCGACCACCGCGCGCCCGGCACCGGAATGATTGATTTCGCCGCGCTCAAACCGTTCGTCCGGCCGGATCACATCAAAGTATTCGAGTTCAGCCCCTCCCTGGAAACAGAGCAAGCGGCTGCAGGAGTGGCACATATTAAAGCCCTGTGGGGCCCCGAGTGAGCGCGGTCAGAAAAGCGTGGAGCACCGGCTGGCGCGTCGCTGTCGGCGGCATGCTGCTGCTCTGGATTTTTCACTGCATCTTTGTGAACGAAGCCCGCGAGCAGGCCAATCGCGTTGCTGCTTTGCGCGAAAAGCAGGCTCGCCACGTTATCACTCCCGACGAGCAGCGTGAGCTGGCGGACCGGACGGCTGCCGTGGACTGGCCGGACTGGAAGAAGCTCGCTCGTCCCGAGCAGTGGCGCCTGGGCTGGAAATACGGCCCACCGGCGCTGTGGAACACGTTGCGCGGCATCGATCCCGCCATGTTTGCGCTGTCCCTGGTTCTGATGGGTTGCACGCTCATTCTCGGGATTGTGCGCTGGCGGATGGTATTGCGAGTCCAGGGATTCGATCTGAGCTTTGGCCGTGCAACGGAAATCTCCCTCGTCGCCCATTTCTTCAATTCATTTTTGCTCGGCACGGCCGGCGGCGACGTGATGAAAGCCTATTACGCCGCGCGGGAGACACATCATAAGAAAACGGAAGCCGTGCTGACAGTGTTGGTCGATCGAGTAATCGGCCTCTGGTCGATGCTCCTGTTTGCCAGCGTAATGATGTTGCCAAACAGGGCGCTCTTCTCCAGCCCAAGCATCCGCGCGCCGGCGCTGGTGGTCCTGGCGATGACGGCGGGGGCGACCGTGTTTGTCTACCTTGCCTTTCGCGGCGGTGTCTCCCGCGCATGGGGTGGCGCCCGCCTGTTCCTCCGCAAGTTGCCGAAGGGCGACTGGTTCGAGCGCACGCTTGACGCCTGTCGCAGCTTTGGCCGCGATCCCGGTTTTGTGACGCGGACGGTCGCGGTGTCGATGGCCCTGAACACAGCCTGCGTGCTCCAATTCATGATCGTTGCTCAAGGCCTTCACATAAACATGTCGCCAATCGTGATGTTCCTCATCGTGCCAATGATCGTCGCTATTTCAGCGCTGCCGATTTCGCCAAGCGGCCTTGGAGTGCGGGAGAATCTCTTCGTGCAAATGCTGGCCGTGCCGGCCATTGCCGTTCACGCGACCCCGGCGCTCTCATTGTCGCTTTCCAGCACATTGGGATCCTAAGCTTAGAATTCCACGTGGACAAGTTGTCGCG
>JADMIO011417981.1_pt1 | contig 47387 bp, 40 predicted proteins | sample 8958161 | NCBI WGS metagenome assembly JADMIO01 (sample SAMN16585339, study PRJNA669376) | soil metagenome | isolation source: Crop rotation soil | place: USA: Cullars Rotation, Alabama | collected 2011
GCCAGCGATTTCCTGACGCCGGGTGAAATGTTCATCACGACATGTCCGCGGCGGAGCTGACTGGGATGCGTCAGCCCACACGCGTGCGTGATCATCTGCAGGTCTCGCTCGAGCGCCAGCGCGTAATTGTGCACGCGGACGCCCTTGTCAGCCGGATCGAGTCCCGACTGCAACCACCGGTTTTGCGTCGTGACGCCGGTCGGGCACGTGTTCGTGTGACAACGCAACGCCTGGATGCATCCAATCGAGAACAAGAACCCGCGGCCGATGTGCACCAAATCTGCGCCCAGAGCGATGTGCGTCGCGACTTCGCCGCCGGTCGCAATCTTGCCGGACGCAATTAACGCGATGTCGTCGCGCAGACCTTCCCGGCGCAGCGCATTGTCCACGGCAATCAGGGCATCGACCAACGGCATTCCGACGTGGTCCGCAAGGGCTAACGGCGCCGCGCCCGAACCGCCCTCGTTGCCATCCACCGCGATGAAATCGGGGCCGTCGCCGCGCTGCCGAATTTCCCGGCACAGCGCATCGATCTCGGCCGTCGCTCCGACCACCAGCTTCAGTCCGACGGGCTTGGCGGTTAGTGTCCGGATGCGCTCGATGAAATCGAGCAGCGACGCCGCATCGTCGAACTCCTCGAACCGATTCGGCGAGTGGCAGTCGACGCCCAGCGGAATACCGCGGATCGCCGCGATCTCCTTGGTGATCTTCTCCTTCGGCAGCATGCCGCCTTTGCCCGGCTTGGCACCCTGCGCCAGTTTGATTTCGACCATCTTCACCTGCGGCAGAGCGATCAGCGCTTTCGCCTTGTCGTCATCGAAACGGCCGTCGGCGGTTCGACAGCCAAACTTTGCAGGCCCGATCTGATACAGGATGTCGCCGCCGCCTTCGACGTGGTACGGCGACAGCGAGCCTTCGCCGGTGCTCATATAACAGCCGGCCAGCTGCGCGCCGCGCGATAGGGCGCGCACCGCGTTTGGTGACAGCGCCCCGTAACTCATGCCCGCGATGTTCGCGAAGCGTCGCGGTTGGTACGGCTGGCCACGTTTGGCGCCGATCACTCGGGGCCGCGGCAGGTCGCTGTCGACGGCCGTTGCACGCTTCAACGTCGGATACATCGACGGCACAATCAGCATGCGGCCCGGCTCGTTGTGATTCACCTGCGATCCGAAGCCGACCATGTTGTTCTGGCCTTTCGCGGATGCGTAGATCCACGACCGGGTGATGCGGTTATACGGTCGCTCCTCGAGATCGCCCGCGAAGAAGTACTGGCGCAGGGGTTGTCCCAATTCCTCGAACAGATATCGCAAATGGCCGACGACCGGGAAGTTTCGCGTGACCGCGTGCTGGCGCTGCGTCACATCACGAATCGCGACGATCGCGACCAGCGCGGCGAGCGAGGCGAGAGCAATCATGGTGAAGGTCACGATCACGGCTAGAGCAACTTTCATTCCTTCGACTGACGGCGGAAATCACGCGCCGAACGTGCCTCGCCTCTTTCAAAGCGTGCTGCGGACTTTCAATCTGAAATGCATCGCGCACGCGGGATCGCAATAACCTGGCGATTTGCCCGAATTCTTGATGGTCCGTGTCTTGCCTAAGTAAGCGGCGAGGAGGTGGACGATATGTCGGCCGCCGTGATTGCAACCGCGCGACGCACCAGGCCGCGCACAACCGCCGGACTCCACGAATTACTTCAGCGCGTTGAAGGGGAGTACCGCGAGCTGCCCGCGTTGAGTCTGACGGCGCCCCAGGCGCAACGACTCTGGGGATTGGACCGCACGACGTGCTCGCTTGTGCTGATGACATTGATCGAACGCGGCGTGTTGAGACGAACTGCCGTCGGCACCTACGTTCGCGGATGAGGGGAGACGGGCCATGCACACCATTGACGTGACGTTTGACGGCACACGACGGATGCTCTCCGATGACTTGCGCGAGCACGCTCACAAGCGGCTGGCCTTTGCGCTACGGCGATTCGCGAATCGGATTCGGCAGATCCGTCTTCGCTTCGAAGACGTCAATGGCCCGAGGCGCGGCATTGATGCCCGCTGTCTGGTGGTGGCCCAACTCACGAGTGGCCAACGCGTGGTGGTCGAGGCGACGACGGCGTGGCCGTCGGCATCCGTCACGCAGGCGGTCAAGCGCCTCGCCGAAGTGCTGCGTCGCAGCAAATGGAGAGAGTGATGACGACTCAATCGATGACGCGCGAACAAATGGATCGCGACATCGACCTGGCCAGTGCTGGCTCGTTTCCCGCCAGCGATCCTCCGCCGTGGACGCTGGGTGCCACGGCTTCGGCGCTGCCGACGCCGAGGCCGCACTCGCCCGCGGCGGTTGCTCCGGCGGCGATCGACGAGGCGATCGCCGCCGGTCGAGGCCCAGGCACGTGCCGGCCACCGTCGAGGTGATGGCGGGTTGCGTCGGCGGCCGGTGCGCGGACGGCTGTCGTTAGAATAGGGCCGGCAGGCCCAATGTGAAACGCGACCAGCACGCTCCTCCGGCGCAGGTGCCGCTCGATCTCAGCGAGCTACTCGACTTCCGGCCGGACCTCGGCATCATCCGCCTGCACGATCAGCGAGTGGTGATTCTGAGTGCTGCGGCGATGGGATTGTTGCGCAAAGAACTGACCGATACGCTCGGTGACGAGAACGCGCGGCGCGTGATGCTGCGCTTCGGGTATGCCGATGGCTATCACGATGCCGTCGGCCTTCGCGATCGCTCGCACTGGGCGGATCCGCTCGATGGTTTGCGAGCCGGCGTCACACTGCACCGGCTCGAAGGGATCGTGCGCGGCGAAATCACGCGTGTGGAATACGACCCCGAAGCGGGCACCTTTGACGAGGAGTTGATCTTCCGTGATTCGTATGCCGCCGAACAGCACCTCTACCATTACGGCAAGGCGAACGCGCCGCAATGTTGGTCGTTGGCGGGTTACGTCAGCGGTTATGCGAGCGCCTGCCTGGGGCGCGAAATCTATTTCCGTGAGATCGAATGCGCCGCGCAAGGATCGGACAAGTGCCTGTTGATCGGCCGGGACGCCGGCAGTTGGGGCGACGAGGTCGAGGCGTTCCGATTCGATTACCAGCGCAGCAACCTCGAAAAGGAAGTCGACAACGTGCGCGCCGCGGTCCATCGAGAATTGCAGGCGTTGGAGCGGCGCGAACGACAGCTGGCCCGCCGGGAACGCGAGCTGAATCTGCTCCGCGAGCGCGTCGCGAGGTTTGCCACATCGAAGCACTTCATCTCGCGCAGTGCGGCGATGCAGGACGTGCTCGACCTGGCCGCTCAGGTCGCGCCGATTGACACGACGGTGCTCGTCTACGGGGAAAGCGGCACGGGAAAAGAGTTCATCGTTCGCCTCATTCACGAGCAGAGCGAACGAGCCAGCCAGCCGTTCGTGTCGGTGAACTGCGCGGCGCTCACCGAAACGCTGCTCGAGTCCGAGCTGTTCGGACACGTCCGCGGCGCCTTCACCGGTGCGGTGCGCGACAAGGCCGGGTTGTTCGAGGTGGCCGGCAGCGGCACGCTGTTCCTTGACGAGATCGGCGAAGTCGCCCCGACGGTGCAGGCGAAATTGCTGCGCGCCTTGCAGGAGCGCGAAATCCGCCGCGTCGGCGCCGAGCGCAACGTGCGCGTCAATGCGCGGGTGATCGCCGCGACCAATCGCGATCTGAAGGCGGCGGTGGCCGCAGGTAGCTTCCGCGAGGACCTGTATTTCCGGCTCGGCGCATTCGTCATCACCGTGCCGCCGCTGCGCGACCGTCGCGAGGACATTCCGGCGCTGGCGCAGGAGTTCATCCGCCGGGCGTCGACGCGAGTCAAGAAGGACGTCAAGGCGATCTCGCCGGATGCGATGAAGGCGCTGATGTCCTATCGCTGGCCCGGCAACGTGCGTGAGCTCGAGCATGCCATCGAGCGCGCGGTGATCGTCGCGGCCGGCGCCAGCATCAAGGCCCGCGAGCTCCCGCCAGAAGTCCTGCAGAAGACGTCGGCGCGAACGCACGACGACACGCTGGATCTACGCGCCCAGGAACGCGCCTTGATCGAGCGGGCGCTGGACCGTTTTGGCAGCAACCGAAAGCAGGCCGCGGAAGCGTTGAACATCAGTACCGTGACGCTCTGGAGAAAGATGAAAGAGTACGATCTCGCTCGTTAAGGCCCGGCGGCGGCATGGCCCGATCCTTGCTGTTCACGCAATATGCGAGTCGTGGTTTCTTCGTTCGGCGAGCCCCTCAATCAGCAGATTCTGAGCTACGCGGAGTATCGAATCTTCTCCGCGCTGTCAACGCATGATGACGTTCTCGGCGCTGACGTGAGTCTCCGCGCCACAAACGGCGAAGTGCAGTGCCGCGTTCACGTCAATTTGACGTCGCGCGATCCGATTGAGGCCCGTAAGTCGGGCTCGTATGCGGCCGCGGCGATTGACGGCGCGGCCGAGCGCCTGGCGTCGCTGCTCAGCGCGGCGGCGTAGGGCTTTCGACATGTAAGAGGCACGGTTCATTTTGCATCGTCGCGTCTTCACGGATCGCCATATCGGCGGGAAATCGTGCGTCAGTCCGGTATGGATTGTGCTGATTCAACAGTCGGAGGCGTATATGACCAGGTTCAAGCACGTGCTCGTGGCCACCGATTTCAGCGAACCGTCTCGAGTCGCACTGGAGCTCGGCAAGGATCTGGCGCGCGCCTATGACGCGACCGTGCACGTCCTGCACGTGATTCAGGAGATCCCCACGTATTACGGCTCCGAGCTCGGCATGGCCGTCACGAACATTGAGCACAACGTCGCGGTGGCAGCGGAGCGCGAACTGGATGCCGTTGGTGCGAGTGAGGACGGACTCGTCGTTCGGACCGCCATCTCGCGCGCGTTCAATGTCGCCGACGCGATCAACGCCTACGCGGAGGCCAACGATATCGACATCATTCTCGTCGGCACGCACGGCCGCGGCGCGATGTCGCGATTGCTGATGGGCAGCGTGGCGGAACGGCTGGTTCGTTCAGCGACGCGTCCCGTCCTCACCGTCCGCGCTCAGGAGCGCGACGCTGCACCACGGACGGAGGGCGGCGTCGCCGACGAATCGACCGTGATCGCTGGCGCCTGAGCATTACAGCAGGACTTGCCCGTGGTCGCGAGCGGGTCGTGGCGATCGCCGGTTTGCGTCGACCTTTTTGCCGTGATTCAGCGAGAATAGGCGCGATGAAGCTGCCAATGCCGTGCGCGCTCGTTGCCGTCCTTCTCGCCGTCACGGCCGGGGCCGCATCAGCGCAAAGCACCCAAGACCACACTTACTCCTCGCAGGAGATCGCCGCCGGCCGCAAGATCTATTCGTCGCAGTGCCAGCTCTGTCACGGGCCGAACGGCGAACAGGTCAACGGCGTCGATCTGCGGCGCGGGCGGTTCAAGCGCAGCGTCTCGGACGAAGACCTCGTCGCGGTCATCACCAACGGCATCGCCGCCGCGGGCATGCCGCCCTTCACGCTGCAGTCCTCGGAGATCGTTGCGCTGCTCGCATTCATTCGCGCCGGATTCGATCCGTCCGGCGTCGCGGTCAAGGTCGGTAACGTCGCTCGCGGCCAGGCGCTCTATGCCGGCAAGGGCAACTGCGGCGCCTGCCATCGCGTCAACGGCGTCGGCCCGCGTGTCGCGCCCGATCTCAGCGATGTCGGCGTCAGCCGCAGCCCCGCGGCGCTGCAACGATCGCTGCTCGAACCGACCGCAGGCATGTGGCCGATCAACAAACCGATTCGTCTCGTCACGAGCGATGGCCGCGAGATCAAAGGCCGCCGGTTGAACGAAGACACCTACACCGTCCAGCTGATCGACGACCGGGAACGCCTGCTGTCGTTCGACAAGGCCACGCTCAAGACCTACGAGCTCGGCAAGACGTCGCCGATGCCGTCACTGGCAAACACATTTAGCGCCGACGAAGTCGCCGACCTGGTCGCGTATCTGCTGTCGCTGAAAGGACTGCAATGAGCCGTGTATCGCGCCACGACGGCAACCCCTGGACGGTGGGCCGTCGCCTGCTTCGCTGGTCGGTTGCCGTGTTCACCATCGCGCTCTCGATTCCGCTCGCCGCCCGGCAACTCACCTCGACGCGCATCGAACGCGCCGCGGCCGAACCCCAGAACTGGTTGACCTACAACGGCGGGTATTTCAGTCAGCGCTACAGCGCGCTCGCCGAGATCACCGCCGCCAACGTCGGCAATCTCGAGTTGAAGTGGATGGTGCAGAACCAGGTGTTTGGCGCGTGGCAATCCAATCCGCTCGTGGTCGACGGGATCATGTACGTCACGCAGCGGCCCAACGACATCATGGCGATCGATGCGCGGACCGGTGCCGTGTATTGGCTGTATCGCTACACCGTGTCCGACAAGGCGCGCGTCTGTTGCGGCGCCAACAACCGCGGCGTCGCGATCCTCGGCGACACGGTCTTCATGGGCACCCTCGATGCCCACCTGGTGGCTGTCGATGCGAAGAACGGCCACCCGATCTGGAATACCACCGTCGGCGACGTCGACAAGGCCTATTCGATCACGATGGCGCCGCTCGTCGTCAAGGACAAGGTCCTGGTCGGCGTTGGCGGCGGCGAGTTCGGCATTCGCGGGTTCGTCGCGGCCTACGATGCGAAGACCGGGAAGGAAGCGTGGCGCTTCTATACCATCCCCGCGCCGGGTGAGCCCGGCCACGAGACCTGGAGCGACGACGACTGGGAACATGGCGGCGCGCCGGCGTGGATCACCGGCTCGTACGATCCGCAGCTCAATCTCACCTATTGGGGGATCGGCAACCCTGGTCCCGATTGGAATCCGAAGCAGCGCCCTGGCGACAATCTCTACTCCGACTGTGTAGTGGCGCTCGATGCCGATACCGGAAAGCTGAAATGGCACTTCCAGTTCACGCCGAACGACGGCTATGACTACGATTCGGTTCAGGTGCCCGTTCTCGCCGACATCACGTGGCGCGGACAAAACGTCAAGGCGATGATGTGGGCAAACCGCAACGGGTTTTTCTACATCCTCGATCGCGCCACCGGCCGCTTTCTCCTTGGAGAGAAATTCGTCGCCGTCAACTGGGCGAGCGGTCTCGATGAACAGGGCCGGCCGATCCAGACGCCGCAACCCGAAGGCCAGCCGACCTATCCGGGCAATCAGGGCGGCACCAACTGGTATCCACCGTCATTCAGTCCACGCACTGGACTGTTCTATTTCGCCGCGTGGGATAACTACGGCTCGGTGTATCGCCCCGAAGAGTCCGAATACCAGCCCGGCCGCAATTTCGTCGGCGGGGGATTCACCGTCGTCAATCCGACGATCGGCGCGCCCACCGTCGGCATTGGCCGACGCGGTCCAATCAACAACTGGACCAACGAAGTCGGGAAGGGCGTCGTGATGGCGATGGATCCGCAGACCGGTCAAACAAAATGGAAATTCGAACAATACGACGTCTCCGACAGCGGCATGCTGACGACCGCGTCGGACCTGCTGTTTACCGGCGGACGCGAAGGACACTTCCATGCGCTCGACGCCCGCACCGGCAAGGAACTCTGGAAGGCGAGTCTCGGCGGACAGATCGTGATGGCGCCGATCACCTATCAGGTCGAGGGTCGCCAGTACGTCTCGGTGATTTCCGGAAACGTACTGGCAACGTTCGGGCTGAGGACGGCGCGCTGAGTGATACGCACCGCATTCGCTTCGCGCAAGTAGCCTTTCGATGCGCGCGAAAATCGACCGCCAGTATCCTACTGGTGCCCGCGCCGACATGAACGCGGCCATGAAAAGCGGATCATGACGGAGGCTTCGGCAGCGACGACGCTCGCAGCAATTCGCCGGCTGCTGCTCGGTGTGTTGGCCTTCGGCCTCGCCGGCACCACCACGGATCTTTTGCTGATCGGCCATTACGAAGACACCTGGCAGTTCATTCCGTTCGCGATGATCGCCCTGGCGTTGACAGCCACCGCGGCCCTGGCTCTGACGAATCTGTCCACACCTCGCCCGACGGCGCTTTACGTGTTCCGAACGGTCATGGTGCTGCTCATCCTGACCGGCGCGGCCGGCACCGTCTTGCACTATCGCGCCAACATGGAGTTCAAGCTCGAGATGGATCCGACGCTTGGCGGATTCGCGCTGTTCTCGAGCGTGGTGCGCGCCAAAGCACCACCCGCGATGGCTCCCGGCACCCTGGCGTTGCTGGGGCTGTTGGGCCTGACCGCCGGATATCGACGTAATTGATCCGAGACTCGTCAACCTGAATAGGAGTGACTTATGCCGCGCTTACCCTTGTGCCTGACCGTCGTTGCCCTGGGCCTCGTCTTCACCTTCGCGACTTCTGGCAAAGCGCAGGTCGGTCAAGGCCTCCTCGATCTCAACTCTGCTTCTGAGAAAGAGTTGGCCGCGCTCCCACACATCACCCCCGCCGCCGTCAAGGGCTTGCTCGACAAGCGGCCCTTTGCGTCGATCGTCGACGCCAACGCGTTCCTGACGTCGCAGTCGTTGACTGCTGACCAGATCACCGAGATCTATCGCAAGGCCTTCGTCCACGTGAATCTAAACACCGGTTCGCCGGAAGAGATCCTGCTGATTCCCGGCGCCGGCAAACGCATGGCGCGCGAGTTCGCCGAGTACCGGCCGTGGAAAACGTGGGCGCAGTTCGACAAGGAGATCAGCAAGTACGTCGGCCAGCCCGAGACCGATCGGCTGAAGCAGTACGTATTCATTCCGGTCAATCTGAATACGGCGACCGATCAAGACATCCTCAGCATTCCCGGCGCGGGATCGCGGATGGTGCGCGAGTTCAAGGAGTACCGGCCGTGGAAAACGCAGGCGCAGTTCGAGAAGGAGATCGGTAAGTACGTCGGCGCGAAGGAAGTGGCGCGGTTGTGGCGGTATGTCGTGATCCAGTAGGAAATCCGAGGTCGATCTGTCGCACACTCCGCGCGGAGTAAGCTACCAGTCACGATGACCGACCGGCCGTCACCGCTGAGCGACCATAGCGAGGAGGGCCGCGCGTTCTTTCAGACGAGAGTCGCGCTGTTCTGGAAGGTGATGTTCTTCATCATCTTGATTGGCAGCGCCCTTGGCGTGGCCGGCGCGATCAAGCGGCCGGGCTTCGATCTCGTGCTGACCATCGCCTCCACCGTCGCCGCCGGCGTGTTCTGGTGGCTGGCGAGAACGGGGGACCGATCGATCGAGTTTTCCCGTCGGTTGGAGAGCGTCGGCCTCATCCTGAACGCCGCGATCAGCGCCTTCATGGGGCGCTACCTGTTGGCAGGGTTCGCCAGCGATCAGTCGCTCGCCGGCGCGCAGGCGATCGACATGGCGGACGGCTACCTGACGATGCTGCAACTGAGCGGCATGGCGATGATGGTCGCGATCCGCGCCGCGCTCGTGCCGTCATCGCCGTGGCGCACCGCCGTCGTGACCGCGGCGTTCGGCGTGCCGGTGATGCTGGTGACGCTGTTCTTCGTTCCCACGGAGGGCGGTGGCATTGCGTGGCGCGCGGCCGGCTCGGGCATCTATCCCTGGCTGCCGGCCGGCACCACGATCATCTGGGGGTTTTGCATCCTCACCTGCACCGTCATCTCGTGGGTGATGTATGGCCTGCGCGCGGAAGTGCGCGAGGCGCGGCGGCTCGGACAATACGTGCTCGAGCGCAAGATCGGCGCGGGCGGGATGGGCGAAGTTTACCGCGCACGCCACGGCATGATGCGCCGGCCCTCGGCGATCAAACTGTTGCGTCCGGATCAGACCGGTGAGGGAAGCCTGGCGCGCTTCGAGCGCGAAGTCCAGCTCACGGCGCGGCTGACACATCCGAACACCATCACCATCTTCGACTACGGGCGCACCCACGATGGCGTGTTCTACTACGCGATGGAGTTGCTCGACGGCGCCACGCTGCAGCGCATCGTCGAACTCGACGGCGCGCAGCCTCCGGAGCGCGTGGTCCGCATTCTGTCCATGGTGTGTGGCGCGCTCGCCGAAGCGCATTCGATCGGCTTGATGCATCGCGACATCAAGCCGGCGAACATCATGTTGTGCAAGCAAGGCGGCGAGCAGGACGTCGTCAAGCTGCTCGACTTCGGACTGGTCAAAGAGTTTCATGTCAGCCGCGACGTCAAGCTCACGGGCGACAGCGTCGTGATCGGCACGCCGCAGTACATGGCGCCCGAGTGCATTCTGAATCCCGGCGCGGTTGATGCCAGGACGGACATTTACGCGGTGGGTGCGGTCGCCTACTACCTGCTCGCGGGAACAGATGTCTTCAACGGCAAGTCGGTGGTCGAGGTGTGCAGTCAGCATCTCTATCAACAACCCGAACCAATCGCTTCGAAGGGGATCGCACTCTCACCCGCACTTGACGCCGTCGTGCTGGCATGCCTCGAAAAGGATCCGAACCTCCGTCCGCAAACGGCCGCCGAACTGCGCCAGCGTCTCGAGGCGTGCCGCGTCGCGCCATGGGATCGCGATGCCGCGCGCACCTGGTGGGGCGAATATCCCGCGGCTGCCGAGATTGATGACGCGCTGAGCACGGGTGAAGCTCAGACCATCGCGGTCGATGGAGTACGGCGATAGCAGATTAAGATGTCGTCTGAAATGAGGGCTGCGATGCTGTCACGACGTTCGTTCATGCGGTTGGGATCGGTGGGTGTTGGTCTCGGATGGTCATCATCCGCGCAGGCACGACAACGCGGCGGCGCCGCCGCCTTTTCGGGCCCCCTGCCGCCGGCGATCGCCGCGCTCCAGTCCATGAAGAGCCGCGCCCGGCCCTTCACCAACCAGGAGCGGCTGGCGCGCATCGAGAAAGCCAGGCGGCTGATGGCCGCGGAAAAGATCGACGCGATCCTGATGAACGGCGGCAGCTCACCGCTCTATTTCGCGAACATGTCGTTTGGCGGCGGTGAACGGTTGTGGGCGCTGCTGATTCCCGCAAAGGGCGAGCCGTTCGTGGTCTGCCCCGCGTTTGAAGAAGATCGCATGCGCGAGGTGCTCACCGACAGCCCGTTCGGTGCAAACACCCAGATTCGGACCTTCCAGGAAGATGAGAGTCCGTTCGCGCTGGTCGCCGCGGGGTTGAAAGATCGCGGCATCGCCTCAGGCCGGCTCGGAATCGAAGAGACCGTCAAGTTCGTGTTCGCCGACAGCATCGCGCAGGCCGCACCCGCGCTCAAGATCGTCTCCGCCATTCCGATCACCGCCGGCTGCCGCATGATCAAGGACGCGCACGAGGTCGAGTGCGTGCGGATCGCCGGTGAGGCCACGCTCGCGGTCTACAAGGCCGTTTACGAGTCGCTCAAAGAAGGCATGACGCAACGCGACGTCAGCGGTTTGATCCAGGCCGGCTACGCACGCGTCGGCTTCGATGGCTTTGCCAGCTTGAACATCGGCGAATACACGGCATCGCCGCACGGCTCGCGCACCCCGCAGACGATCCGCGAAGGCACGATCCTGATGCTCGACGATGGCTGCAAGGTGGAAGGCTATACGTCCGACATCACGCGCACCTTCGTGCTGGGGAAACCGACCGACAAAATGAATCTGGTGTTTAACGTCGTTCGCCGCGCGCAGCAGGCCGCGCTGGCCGCCGCCAGGCCCGGCGTGCCGAACGAAGCGGTCGATGCCGCCGCGAGACGCGCCCTCGCCGACGCCGGTTACGGACCGGGCTTCAAGTATTTGACCCATCGCGTCGGTCACGGCATGGGCATGGACATGCACGAGTGGCCGTACCTGGTGAAGAACAACATGTTTGGCTGGCCGTCGAACCCGACACTGCAGCCCGGCATGATCTTCAGCGACGAGCCCGGCATCTACATCAAGGGTGAATTCGGCATCCGTCTCGAGGATGACATGCACATCACCGAGACCGGCGCTGAGCTGCTGACGCCGACCAGTCCGTCGCTCGAGCATCCATTCGGACCGGCGTGATCTAAGACGACCTACGGGCGGCAGCTGACGCCGGCCGGCGCACCGGTCGGCGCGCCCATGACCTCGGCCGGAGAGTCCAGCTTTCGAAACTCGAGATGCTGCATGGTCGGCGGCTGTGTCGGGGCGAGCGTGAAGAACGCCCCGACCGTTCCCTTCTCGCACTCGATCTCGAACTGTCCGCGCAGCCAGTTCTCCGGCTCCATCGGACCGGCCGCCGTGCACGCTCCAACCTCCGCCTTCAGCGCGTCGATTTCCGCCTGCCGCTGTGACGCGGGTTTATCGAGGAAGAAATTCACCGCGACGATCGGCTTCGCCTCGGCATCGTCCCACCGCTGCCAGAGGTTGTAGACGTGGCTGCGCATCTCCGTTTGACGCGGTGTCGGTGGCAGCTCCCGCTTGCGCAGTCCCCCGGTCTTCAGCATCGCGTCCCAGGCCGCGCTGATCGGCGCCGACGGTCCCGAGTAGGTCAACGTCGCCATGGCGAACATGCCGACACCGTAATCAGGCAGCCACTGCATGTACGAACCGAATCCCGGCAAGCCGCCGCCGTGCGACACGATGTGTTCGAAGCGGCAATCGGCGGCGACGCGAAGACCGAAACCATATCCGGTTTGTGACGCCTGCATGGTCCCGTTGACGGTGCGCGCGCTCAGATTCGACGGCGTCCACAGGTGCGCCATCTCTCTTACCGAGGCACGATTCACCGGCCCGTCGTCGCGATCGTCGCGAGGCGGCCACGCGGACAGATGGAAGGCCAGGTAGCGGCCCATGTCCGTCGCCGTCGTCAGCAGCCCGCCCATCGCGCCAAACACACCCTGCGGCAGCGGCGGCTCTTCCGCATAGGTGCCGTCGGGTTTCAATCGATAGCCAATCGCACGGCGTGCGGCCGGCACTTCGGAGAACTCCAGCGTCGAGTTCGTCATGCCAAGCGGTTTCAGAATCTGATCGCGCAGGTAACGCTCGTATGCGACGCCGGATGCCTTGCTGACGATGCGGCCGAGCAGGCCGAAGGCGTAGTTGGAATACTCGTAGCGCGTCCCCGGTGGCGTCGAGAACGGAATGCCGGCGCGCAGCCATGCATCGAGCGCGGCGTCGGTGGCGCTCAGTTGCTGATCGCCCCAGGGGTTGTCTTCGGGAAAGCCCGCGCTGTGGCTCATCAACTGACGGACACGCAGCGGCGGTGTGTCGCGGGTCGGCAGGTCCATCCGGGCGAACTCCGGAATCCATTTGGAGACTGGATCTTCCAGCGACAGTTTGCCCTCGTCACGCAGTTTCAGAATCGCGAGAGCCGTGAAGCTCTTCGTCATCGACGCGATGCGAAACGCCGTGTCGTTCGCGATTCGGTCGCCGGAGGCTCGGTCCCGCACACCGCTCGAGCCGACGTGCGCGAGCCGCCCGTCGATGACCACGCCCCAGATCATCCCGGGAATCTTTTCGCTCCCGGCGTAGGCCGCGAAGATCTGATCAATCTCCGGCAGCGCCGACTCCAATTTCTTCACACGGGCGGCGTCGGTAAAGCGCGGCGGTGGATAGTTGTCGCTGGCGGCGAGGGTCACGCCGAGGACGCAGACGGCAATGAGCGGAAGGCGCATGCGCGGAAGAATGCCACAAATAGCAAGACGATGACGCGCAACTCGCCACTTATTCAGCTCGCAGGGCGACGGCCGGATCGATCCGCAGCGCGCGGCGGACGGGAATCCGGCACGCCACGATCGCGACGACCACGAGCAGCGCCGACACCGACAGCAAGACCGCCGGATCGTGCGGCGACACCCCGACCAGTTGCGATCGGAAAATGCGATTCACGCCGAGCGACGCGGCAATGCCGGCCATCAGGCCGATCGCGACCGGGCGCAGCCCCTCGGCGACGACCAACAGGACGATGTCGCGAGTCGCGGCGCCGATCGCGATCCGCACGCCGATTTCTCTGGTGCGCTGCGACACCGAATGCGCGATTACGGCGACCAGACCGGTTGCCGCCAGCAGCAGCGCGACGATCGCGAACACCGGCGCCGCCTTTGAATACTTTCCGAGTTCGCTGTGACCGGCATCCATGTTGTCGCGATCGAACGCGAACAGATTCGCGAGCGAGTCAAAGTAGTCGAGCCGCACATCACCGTCGAGTGCCGCGATCTGCGCGCGGACCGCCGCGGCGGACGCCGCCGTCGTCCGCGCCACAAAAAACGCGCTGCGCGCCGGCGGCTCTTGCTGCATCGGCAGGTAGACTACCGGCTTGAACTGCTGCCGCAGCGGATCGGCATTCATGATGTTCGCGACCACGCCGACGATCAGGCGCCAGGGGCCCGGCGTGCCGGCGTCGATCATCCGCAGCCGGTGGCCAACCGGTGATTGTCCCGGCCAACGCAGCGACGCTAGTCGCGCGTTGACGATCGCGACCGGCTGCGAGCGATCGGAATCGCCGTTGGTGAAGTCTCGTCCTTCGATCAATGCGGCGCCGATCACATCGAAATATCCCGGCGCGGTCGTGACCGATGTCGCCGTACCGCTCTCGCCAGCGACAATTGGCTCCCCCTCGATCTCGACGTCGCGCAGGCCGCCGGCGAACTTCACCGGCAGCCCGCCTGACATCGACACTTGCTGGACGCCCGCCACCTCGCGAAGCCGAGCCTCCAGCCGTCCCAGATACGCCAGTCGCGCCTGCGGCGTCGGATACGTCGTCGACGGCATCCGCACGCGGCCGGCGAGAATCGACTGCGGATCGCGCACACCGGTGTTGGCACTGACGATGTTCGTGAAGCTTCGGATCAGGACGCCGGAGCCGGCCAGCAGCACAATCGCCAGCGCCATCTGAGCGGAGACGAGACCAGTGATCACTCGCCGCGTGCGTGGGTTGCGCGTGACGCCGCGGGCATCCGCCTTGAGGGTACCGCCGCTCAATTGGAGGATGCGAACCACCGGGCCGGCCGAGAGCAGCGCCGCGGCGAGCAGCGTCACCGCGACCAGATAGATCGCGGTGCCGGCGTCGACGCTGTAGTCGACCAACTGATACGGCGACGCCGCGATCGAGCGCCATTGCGCGACCGCCCATCCGATCAGCAACGAAGCAATCGCTGCCGCAACGCTGGACAGCGCGAACCCTTCGATGAGGATCTGCCGCACCATGCGCTGACGTCCCGCGCCAAGAGCCAGGCACGTCGTGAACTCGCGCAACCGGCCGACGGTGCGCACCAGCGTGAGATTGGCGACATTGGCGCTCGCGATCAGCAGGACCAGGCAGGCGCCGGCCCACATCGATCCCCAGATCGCGCGCGCATCGTCGCCACTGATGAACTGCGCGTAATCAACCGCCGTCGGACGGAGATCGCGATTCGATGCCGGGTATGACGCCGCGAGGTCGTCCGCCAGGGCCTGCAATTCGGCGAGCGCTGTTCGGCGCGACACGCCGTCGCGCAGGCGCGCGACCGCCGTGAAGCCGCCGGGGGTCAGACCGCGCGTCATCACCTCGGGCGCCGTGACGATCGGCATCCACACGCCATCGGTAATCGATTCGGTGAATTCGAATCCTTCGGGCATCACGCCCACCACCTGCGCCGGCCGGCCGTCGATCTGGACCGACGAGCCGACGATGTCCGGACGCGCGCCGAAACGCGCACGCCATGCGCGATCGCTCAAGATCAGGACGGTAGCGGCCCCGGCGTTCGCGTCGGCCGCGATGAAGTCCCGCCCCAATGCCGGGGCCACACCGAGCAGGTGGAACAGGTTCGGATCGACGGTGGTGATGCGCATGTCCGTCGCGCGGCCGGACGCGTCACGAAGCGCGACGGACGTTCCGCCGACGAGCGCCATTTCCTGAAAGGAGGTGACATGCTGCTGCCAGTCCCGGACGTCCGCATAGGAAATGCAGCATCGGCCGATGCGATCGTGTTCCTGAATGTAGAGCAGCTGATCATTGCGCTGCACCTGCGGAAAGCCGCGAAACAGTACCGCGTCCATCACCGAGTAGACAGTGGCATTCAGCGTCAGCGCGATCGCAAGCATCGCGACGGAAGCCGCGGCGTACGGCCAGTCACGGCGCAGACCGCGACATGCGAACGTGATTTCGAAGACGATCGAATCGCTCAACGCGCGAATGCGGCTCACAGTACCGCGGATGATAACAGCGGCATTGTCACGGAATGTGACCGCCGCGATGTCTCGCAACGCGACGGCGGCGGCCGCGCCCACCGCCGCGGCCTAGGCGCGCCGCAGTTTGAAGACGCCGTACAGACCCGGGACGATCAACAGCGTCACGAACGTCGACAGGGCGAGGCCGCCGATCACCGCGAGCGCGAGCGGCCGTTGTAATTCGGCGCCCGCGCCGAGACCCAGCGCCAGCGGCAGCAGCCCGAACAAGGTGCAGAAGGTGGTCATCAGGATCGGCCGCAGGCGGATGCGTCCGGCGTGGGCAATCGCCGCCTCGAAACTCTCACCCTCGTCGTGCAGCCGTTCCGAAAAGTCGAGCAGCATGATGCCGTTCTTCACGACCAGGCCGATCAACAGGATCACCCCCATCGCCGACGAGACGTTGAGATCGGTGCCGGTCAGCCGCAACAGCAGCAGCGCCCCGCCCAGCGACAGTGGCGCGGCGAGCAGGATCAGGATCGCCGGCAGCCACGAGCGGAACTGAATCACCAGGATCGTGAACACCAGAACGACCGCGATGCCGAACACGATCAGCAGTTCGCGGAACGATTGCTGCTGCGATTCGTACTGGCCGCCGATCTCATAGCTGTAGCCGACTGGCAACTTCAACTTCGCCAGCTCGCCGCGAATCTCCGCGACGGCGCCGCCCAGGTCGCGGCCTTCGAGGTGGCCGCTGACCAGCGCCAGGCTGCGAAGGTTTTCACGCAGCAATTCCGCCTGGCCGTTGGTGCGTTCCATGTGCGCGATGCTAGCCAGCGGAATCAGCTTGCCGTCGCCGGTGCGGATCAAGGTGTGCGACTGCTGCGCCGGATCGAACCGGACCTCGTCCGGCAGCCGCACCCGAACCGGAATCCGGCGATCGAGCAAACGCAGATCGGTCGGCACCTCGCCGAGCCATGACGCCGCCAGTTGTTGCGCGACGTCCTCGACCGTGCTGCCGAACCGGCCGGCGGCAATCGGATCGATCTGCCACGTCACTTCGGGGTTGCCGCGCTGCATACCGACGACGTCGACCACGCCATCGATCTTTTCGAGCATGGCTTCGACCGGCTCGGCGAGCGCTTCGAGCTGCGCGGTATCGTCACCGAAAATCTTGATCTCGATCGGCGTCGGCGCGCCTTCGAGATCGCCGAGCATATCCTGCAGCAGCTGCACGAACTCGATCTCCGCCAGCGGCGCCGCGGCCTGCAGTTTCGGCCGCAGCGCCTCGATGATTTCTTCGGCGCTGCGATCGCGATCGCCGCGCGGTTTCAACCGCACCAGGATGTCGCCGGTATTCTGCGCGGTCGCAAACAGTCCCAGTTCGGATCCGGTCCGCCGCGAATACGACGCCACTTCCGGCGTTTCGGAGACGACTTGTTCCATCGCGCGGACCGTGCGATCGGTTTCGCTGAGGGCGCTGCCGGCCGGCGTCAGATAGTCGATCACGAAGCCGCCTTCATCCGCGGGCGGCAGAAACCCCGTCGCCGCGGTCGTGAACAGCAACCCCGTGCCGATCACCAGCAGCACGGCCGTCGCAATCACGACGATGCGGCTGCGCAGCATCGTGTCAAGGGCGCGTTGATACGTGCGATCGAGCCAGGTGTCGTGCGACTCGGGCTTGACCCCTCGTCGCAGCGTCCATCCCGCCAGCAGCGGCACGATCGTGATCGACAGCAACAGCGACAGCAACACCGCGACGGTGAGGCTGAGCGACAGCGCGCGGAAGAATTGTCCCGGCACACCCGAGAGCAACCCGAGCGGCGCAAACACCACCACCGTGGTCAGCGTGGAGCTCACGAGCGGCGCCATCAACTCCGTCACCGCCTTGACGACGCCGTCGGCGCCTTCGGCGGAGCGGCGATGGATGTTTTCGACCACGACCACCGCATCGTCGATGACCAGCCCGATTGCGACCGCCAGTCCGCCCATCGACATTTGATTGATGGTGCCGCCGAAGATGCGCATGAACACGAACGTCGGAATCACCGCGAGCGGCAGCGTCAGTGCGGCGACCAGCGTCAGGCGAAGGTTGCGGATGAAGACGATCAGGACGAGGATCGCGAGGACGCCGCCGATCAGGATCGCGTCGCGCACGCTGGCGATCGCCTCGGCCACGAATTCCGCGAGATCGTAGACCCGGCTGATCTTGATGCCGCTCGGCAGCGTCGTCGCCAGATTGGCCAGCGCCGCATCGACGCCCTGCTTCAGGCTGAGGATGTTGGCGCCGATCTGCTGCGAAATACTGATCGAAATCGCATCGCGGCCGTTGCCCGTGACGAGCAGCGTGCGATCCGGCGCGCCGCGCACGACCCGGCCCAGATCGGCAACACGAACCGTGGCGCCGTTCCTGGTCGGTACCGGTGCATTGGCAATGTCTTCAGGTGAGGACCACAGCCCCGACGCCAGCGCCAGATGCTGCAGGCCCGATTGGCTGAAGCGGCCGACCGGCGCCAGCTGATTTTGCGTTTTCAACGCATCGGCCACGTCCTTCACCGTCAGCGACTCGTTGGTCAGCTTGAGCGGATCGAGAATCACTTCGATCTCGCGCGTATCGCTCGACAGCACCTCGATCTTGCCGGCGCCGGGCACGCGGGCCAGCTCCGGCCGTACCACGTAGGTCGCGTAGTCGTTCAACTCCGCCGTCGGCAGCGTGCCGGTCATGCTCAGGATGAAGACCGGGAAGACCGCCGGGGTCAGGCGTTCGACGATGATTTCGGCATCGGCGGGCAGTTCGCCCCTGATTTCAGAGACGCGGTTCTGCACCATCTGCAGCGCGACGATCATGTCGGTCGATGGATCGAACTGCGCGGAGATCTCGGCGGCGCCTCGAATGCTGCGCGATCGGACGCGGCGGCTGCCCGGCACTTCGAGAATGGCCTGCTCGATCGGCCGCGTCACGGTCAGCATCATCGCCTGCGGCGGCAGCGTGCCGCTCTTGACGATCGTGACGATGCGCGGAAATTCGAGCGGTGGATAGATGCTGCTCGGCAGCGACAACGCCGCCAGCGCGCCGGCGATCACCAGCGCCACGGCGACCAGCACGATCGCGCGGGAGTGACGGATCGCGACCGCGGCGATGTTCATTTCTCTGAGGCCGCGGCGGTGGTGATCTTGGCGCCATCGGGCAGGCCGGCCTGGCCCTTGACGATCACCGGTTCGCCGGCTTTGATGCCGCTCTTGATCTCGGTGTGCGCGGCGTCGGACAAACCAAGCGTGACCAGCCGCCGTTCCGCTTTGTCGCCGTTGGCGACGAAGACCGCGGTCTCGTCGGCCTCGCGCATCACCGCCTCGGTGGGGACGAGCACCACGTCGTGGCGTGCCTCGGTGTCGATGGTGATTTGCACCGGCGTGCCGACCGGCGCGACGCCGTTCGCCGCGAGGCTCATGCGGATCGGCACGGTCGCGGTGTTGGCATCGACCGCGGCGGGGCGCGACACCACCTTCAATCCGATCTCACCTTCGCCGGCGGGATTCTTCATGTGTCCGGTCGCGCCGACGACCACATGTGGCGCCTCGGGAATCGGCACTGCGGCGGTGATCTCGAGCCGCGTCGGATCGACGATGCGCATCACCGGATCCGACGCCGTCGCATCGACCAGCTCGCCGACGTTGTGATAACGCCGGGCGACGACGCCGCTGAATTGCGCCCGGACCGTCGCCAGTCCGGCTGACGTCAGCGCAGCGCCCAGCGTCGCCGTGGCCTCCTGCAGACCCGCCTGTGCATCGGCGAGCTCGCGATCGGCGTCCTCGACTTCCCTGCGCGCGGCGACGCCGCGATCGAACAAATCGTGCGCGCGCGTTTGCGCGGCGCGCGCGCTGGTCAGGCGCGCTTCAGCGCGCGCCACTTCCGCGCGGCGGCTCGCGACATCGGCGCTGAGCGACGGAATCTCGAATTGCACCAGCACGTCACCGCTGCTGACGCGATCGCCTTCGGCCTTGGGAATGGCGAGGATGCGCGACGGCTGCGGCGCGATGACGACTTGATCGGCGCCGGGCGCCGCCGTCACCGTGCCGGTGACGCTGATCGACGCCTGAATGGTCCCGGTGATCGCCGGCTCGGTGGTGACCGGGACGATCGTTTCACTGTCGACTTCGTCGGCGCTGTCGCGGCTGCACGCGCCGGCGAACAGGCAGACGAGCGCCACGAGATAGAGGCGAGTCATGGCTGCAGCGGCGCTCCCATCGCCTGTTCGAGATCCGCGAGCGCGGCGTGCAGGTCGGCCTCGGACTGCAAGTAGCGCAGGCGCACGTCGCGCGTCGCCTGCAACGCCTGGAGGTAGGCGGCGATCCCGGTCTGTCCCAGCCGATACGCATCGTCGGCCATGTTCTCGACCTGGATCGCTTGCGGGAGGATCTCATCGCGGTAGCGGATGAATTCCTGCCGCTGGGCGTCGGCGATCGCGATGGCGCCGGCGACCGCGGCGGCGATGCCGAGGTCCGCGGCGTTACGTGCCGCTTGCAGCTGTGCGAGCGTCGCTTCCTCGAGCGCAACCCCGGCTTTGTGCGTCGTGAAGATCGGCAGCGTGATCGCGAGCGCGGCTTTCCATCCGGTCTGGAATGCGCTGTCGTCGGCAAAGCCGTGCGTGATCGATGCCTCGGGCGTCACGTCGGGCTTCTGCATCGCCCTGGCCAACGCCACGCGCGCGCGTTGTTCTTCGATGCGGCGATCGATCAGCGCCAGCTCGGTATTCGCCGACCGCGCACGGGCGAGCGCGGCGTCGAGCGTGATCGCGGGCTCGAGGTCCGATGCGGCGATCGACGTCGCTGCCTCCGCGGGCAGGCCGAGCAGCGCATTGAACCGGGTGCGTGCCGCCGTCGCGATGCCGAGGGCACCGACCGCTTCGTTTTGCGCCTGCGCGAGCTCGAGCTCGGCTTGCAGCAGCTCGAGACGAGGCGCACTGCCGGCGTCAAAACGCTGGCGCGCGGCGTCGCGCGCGCGCGTGACGATCGTCTGCAGGTCGCTGAGCGCGGCCAGGCGCGCCTCGGCGACGGCGCGACCGAAATAGGCGCGTCGCACCGAATTGCGTGTCTCGATGATCAGTTGAGCGATCTCGGCGTCGGCGGTGCGCACCGCCGCTTCAGCCACGGCGACGCGTTTGCCGCGCTTGCCGCCGAGCTCGAGCGGCAGCGCGAAGGCATAGGCCTGATGCGGCTCGTCGCGATCGAATTCGATCCGCCCTTCGGGATTGAGCCGCTCGCCGGCGACGGCGACGCCGGCGGCGCCGATCGCGCGCCGCGACTGTGCCGCGGCGATGGCGGGGTTGGATGACAGCGCGCGTTGCAAGGCGTCGGCGTAAGTAAACCGCGCCGGGTCTTGCGCAGCGGAGGGCCGCGCGATCAGGAGAGCCATCGATGCCAGCCAGACGAGCCGCCGCACCACCCCATCATGCTTGAGATCAGATGAATCGCAAATGACAGCCACCGTTCGTCAGTGCCGCGGCAACCTGATCCGGAAGCAGCCGCCCCGGGCGGTCTCGTCGATCGTCAGGGTGCCGCCGTGCGCTTCGGCGATCCAGCGGGCGATCGGCAGGCCGAGCCCCGCTCCGGCCCCGCCACCGGCGCCTTCCAGGCGCACGAACCGATCGAAGATGCGATCGCGATCGGCCTCAGCGATGCCGGGTCCCTCGTCCGCGATGGCGATCTCAATCTGCGGCGTCGTGCGCTCGATGCGCAGTGCGATCGTGCCGCCGGGTGGTGAGTGACGGATCGCGTTCTCGACCAGGTTCCAGAGCATCTGCCGCAGCAGGTTGGGATCGCCGTGGCAGGGCACGTCGTCGACGCGGTTACTGGTGATGGTGATGCTCTTTTCCACCGCGAGCGGCTGCGCATCACGGGCGACGTCGTCGACCAGTTCGTTGACGTAGAGCGGCGCGCGCTGGAGCGGGCGGCCGTGCGCGTCGACCATCGCCAGCATGAACATGTCGTCGACCATCTTGGAGAGCCGCTCGGACTGGCGGCTGACGACTTCGAGCGATTCGCGGTATTCCTCGCTGGTGCGGTCGGCGCGCGACAGGGTCACTTGCGCGGCGGTGCGCACCACCGATACCGGGGTCCGCAGTTGATGGGACGCATCCGCCATGAATTCGCGCTGCGCGCGCAGCGATTGATCGAGCGGCCGGAGCGAGTGCTTGGCGATCAGGGATCCGCAGAAGCTGGCGAGCGCCAGCGCGATCGGCGCGCCGAGCCAGAACGCCTGCTGCATCGTCGTCGTTTCTTGCGCCAGCGGCTGCATCGACGTCCAGACCACGATCGTGTAGCGGTAGCCGGTATGCTCGCCCGACAGCGACCGGCAGCGCATACGCGCGTCGGGCGTCTGAATGAACGTTGGCGCCGAGGTCACGGTTCGCAGGTCGTCGTCCGGCAATCGTGGTGCGCGCGCATTCGTCGACGCAAGCACGTCGCCGGCCGTGGTCAGGACCGCGACGCCGACACCGGGCAGGTTGAGCTCGTCGAGCATGTCGTCGGCGGCCTGCGCCAGCGTCAACCGCTCACCGATCTCGTTGTGGAGCACACCGGTCACGGTCTGCAGCGCCGCAGCGAGGTCGCGATCGACGCGCTGCAAGCCGAGCCGGGAGTGCAGCGACAGAACCGCCACGGCGGCGATCGCCAGTACGCCGACGAGCATGGCGCTGTACCACAGCGTCAGCCGCGCCCGAACCGACAGGCGTCCGTTCATGGTTCGTCGGCGGCCAGCAGGTAGCCTTCACCACGGCGCGTCTTGATCAGCGAGTCCGCTGCCGAGGCATCAAGCTTGCGCCGCAGCCGCTTGATGTAGACGTCGATGACGTTGGAGAGCGGATCGTAACGCTCGTCCCATACGTGTTCGGCGATGTCGGCGCGGCCGACGACTTCGCCGGCGCGCCGCACGAGGTATTCCAGCAGCGCGTACTCGCGCGTTGTCAGCGCCACGGGCCGGCCGTGGTTGGTGACGGCGCGAGCCCGTGTATCGAGTTCGAGCGGACCGACGCTGAGCCGCTCGGGCAGCGGCGCGCGCGTCCCGCGTCGGATCAGCGCCCGCAGGCGCGCCAGCAGTTCGCCGAAGTCGAAGGGCTTAGTGAGATAGTCGTCCGCGCCACTGTCGAGGCCGGCGATGCGCGCGGCAATCGCGTCGCGCGCCGTGACCATCAGGATCGGCGCGGCGATGCCGGCATGACGCCAGTCGCGCGCCAGATCGAGGCCGGACTTGCCGGGCAACGTCACGTCGAGGATCACCGCATCGTAATCGGTGGTGGCCATGCGAAACGCGGCATCGTGGCCGTCGGCGGAGACATCAACGGCGTAGGCCTGCTCCCGCAGGCCCTTGGCGAGCATTGTCGCCGCGGCAGGTTCATCCTCGACCAGCAACACGCGCATCGAGTCATTGTGCGCCGGATGGCCGCCGACGCGCACGCCGGCGATGTAATGCTGCGTTCATCTGCGAAGGCGTACGCTGTGCCAAGTGCGTCGCGCGCCCACAGGCGGCCTCCGTCCGCCGATCGTCAGACACGCGCAGCGCTATCGACTGCTCGCCAGCCTGTTCGGCCTCGAACTGGCGCTGTCGTCGCTGCTGCGGGTGATCCTGTCCGCCGTGTATCGCGATCAATCGACGCTGGTTGACCTGCCGCGCATCCTGTTGTTCGGCGTGTGGGGCGATGCGCTGGCCACGCTGACGTTGTTGCTGCCGTGTGTACTGGCGCTGGCAATATTCCAGATGCGATGGCTGCGCTCATGGATCCGCTACCTGGTGGTCGGCGCGACCGCCTTCGTGTTGTGCTTCGACGCGGTCGTGCAGTTCTTCTTCTTCGATGAATACAGCGCCCGGTACAACCATCTGGCGCTCGACTACTTGATGTATCCCGATGAGGTGTTCGGGAATATCCTGGCGAGCTATAACGTGCCGTTGTTCGTCGCCCTCGCGCTGGGGTGTGCGATCGCGATCACCGCGTGGCTGACGCGCGTACCGGCTGAGGATGTGCCGTTGTCGTGGCGCGATCGCGTCACCGGTGCGGCCGCGACGGCGATCCTGGCCGTGCTGGCCTGGTCGGCGTGGACCGTCTTGCCGGCGGCGATTTCGACCGACCGGCTGAGCAACGAGCTGGCGCGAAACGGCTGGTCGGAGCTGGTACGTGCGTATCTGACCGCCGGGCTCGACTACGAAGCGTACTACGCGCTGCTGCCACTGGATCAAGCGGCGGCGCGGACGGCCCGCCTTCTTGCCCAGCCGGATCCCGCTCGCGGAATCGTCCGCCATTTTCCCGCGCGCACGCATCCGGCCGCGCCTCGCGACGTGATCATCGTCATGGAGGAAAGCTTCGGCAGCATCTTCTCGGAGCGATTCGGCGGCAACACGGTCGATGCCGTCACGCCGAACCTGGATCGGTGGAGCCATGAGGGCGTGGCCTTCATGAGCCTTGTCGCCACCGGCAACCGCACCGTCCGCGGCCTCGAAGGCGTGATGTGCTCGTTTCCGCCGCTGCCCGGAGACGCGATCATCAAGCGGGATCGATCGACACAACTGGCGTGCCTGCCTTCGGTGCTCCAGCAACGCGGTTATGAAACGGCGTTCTTCACCGGCGGCTACGGATTGTTCGACAACCTCAAGCCGTTCATGACCGCCAACGGCGTCGACAAGTTTTTCGAGGAGCCGGCCTACGGCGGCGATGCGTTTCGCACCGTCTGGGGAGTGGCCGACGAATTCGTGTTCGATGAGATGGTGCGGCAGCAGCGCCAGGCGCGCGCCGCCGGCCGGCCGTGGTTTGGCGCCGTGATCACGGTGTCCAATCACAAGCCGTTCTCCATTCCTCCCGGCCGCGTCGGATCACCACCGCGCGATTCGCATCGCCTCGGCGCGATGGTGTATGCCGATTGGGCTCTCGATCGTTATCTGTCACGGCTGAACGAGCTCGGCTTGCTCCAGCAATCCGTCGTGCTGGTGGCCGGTGATCACGGCTCCCGCGTCTACGGCGCTCAGGAGATTCCCGTCGCCAGCTACCTGGTCCCGGCGTTCATCCTGACGCCCGACGCCGAGTATCGCGACCGCCGCGTCGATCGACTCGCGTCACAAGTCGACCTTGGCCCAACATTGCTGTCGCTCGCCGGCGTCGAGTACGACGCGCCGTTCTTCGGCCGCGATGTCATCGGGCTGCCGGCCGACGGCGGCCGCGCCTTCGTCAATCACAATCGCAACGTCGGGATGATGACCGATGACGCCATGGCGGTGTTGCAGCTGCATCGCCGCGTCGCGTATTACACGCGCCCCAATCAATCGCCGGACGGTTTTGCACCGGCCACGGAGACGCCGGCATTACATGAGCTCGCCCTCGATACCGAAGCCGCGTTCCAAATCGCGAATCGCGTTTATATCGATCGTCAATACACGTTGCCCGTAAAAGCACGTTAGCGAAAGGTGGCAGTGATGAGATCGCGCATTCATCTCGGCGGCGGTGCCATGGCGAAGGCGGGCGGCTTCAACGCCACCGTCATTGATGCGGTCAAAGGTGTCGTCGTCGCGACCATCCATCTGGGAGATAAACCCGAGACCGGCCAGGCCGACCCGTCGGTTGGCCGCGTGTTCGTCAACCTGGAGAACAAGAGCCTGGTGGGGTATGGCGATCGATCGCGCGCGAAACGTCTGTTCGTCTGCGGCGACAAGGCGGTGTCGATGATTGATTACACCACCGGCTAGGTCGTTGCGAGCGCCGCGATCTGCGACGGCACGGACGCCACCTGGTTCGATGAACAGAACAAACTGATCTATACGTCCTGCAGTGACGGCCACATCACCGTGACGCACATGGACAGCCCGAACAAGCTGACGGTGGTGGACACGATCACGACCACCCGCGGCGCGCGGACGATGACGTTCGACCCGTCGACGCAGCGGATTTATACGGCGGCTCCAAACTACGCGGCCGCAGACCCCGGCGCGCGCCCGACGGCGGTGCCGGATTCGTTTCACGTCCTGATCTTCGAGCGCCGGTGATGGTGTCCGCCGGCCGCACCAGCTACTTGCGTCGCGGCACTGTCGCGACGTTGATCATCATGCCGCTCTTGATCGGCACCGGTTCGATCGTCAACGCGTTCGGACCTTTTCTTCCGACGACGGTCCACCCGGTAGCTGTCCCGATTGCCGCGCCGAACATCACATCGCTCAGGAAGTGACGGTTGTCGACGAGCCTAGAAGTGCCAACGTACGTCGCACCCACAAAGAAGGGCCAGGAGGCGCGATAACCGAGGTGTCGTTCCAGCACCGACGCCGCGGCAAATGCCGCGGTGGCATGCCCCGACGGGAACGAGCAGCATTCGCCAGTCGGGCGATCGCGCCGGACGATGTTCTTGGTGCCGTGCGTGATCGCCTGCGACAGCATCTGCGCGCGCATCATGTCAAAGCCCATCTCTGACCACTTGTTCGTCTTTGGTCCATCTCCGGCTGGTGCCACAACATATCGCCCGACCGCCCATAGCCCGACGCTCGACGCCGCCATCGCGTACGAGCTGCCCAGCCACTGCCCAAGGCTGAAGAACCGATCCGCGTTCGCATTGCCGACGATGTGTTCCTGGATGTAGTCGTCGGCAAAGCTGCTGGCGAAGGCGGCACCACCCCCGATGCCAAGAATCACCCACGTCGAGCGCCGCCTCGGAAGCGACTTGACGTCACGCACCGTGTCCTTGAACAGCGCACGCCATCCCGTGCTGACATGTTTGGGAGCTTCGTCTGTCGGTCTTGCAGGGTTCGCTTGCGGCTCCTCAGGCGGCTGGACTGTTGATGGCTCCTGCGTAACCGCCTGCGCGTGTAGGTCCCGACCGCCGATCAGGCAGCTGATGAGAAGCAGGGTGACAACCGCGATGCGTTTCATGAAAAAGCCTTCTGCTTTCCATTTGCTGAAGCGTCGCGATCATGTTGACAACTCGTAGATGAAAACAGGATGACGGCGATCGCCGGTTGAAGAGTGTCTGCGGAAGAGCTGATCTACCTCTGCCGCCGTCGCCCGGCCCTTCGACAGCGACACTGGCCAGTTCGCGCCCTTAGAACCAGAACTTCATCGCCAGTTGCACCACCCGCGGATCGAGCGCGGTGGTGATTGTTCCGAAGCTGGCCGGTCCGAGTTGCGCTGCCGGTGCGCCGAAATTCGTGGCATTCAGCAGATTGAACACCTCGACGCGAAGCTCGAGCCCGTGCTCGCCGCCGAACCCGACGCGACGCATCAGCGCGACATCCAGATCGCTGTACGCCGGCCCGCGCACGGGATTCCGCGACGCCGATCCAATGGTGAACTGATCGGCCGTGGCGAACGCCGACGTGTTGAACCAGCGCGCAGGGGTCCGCTGGTCGGCGGACAGGACCGGATCGCCGGCCAGATTCGGGCGCTGGGTCGTGAAGCCGGCGTAGCCGAGCGAGTTCGCTTGCGTCACCGCGACCGGCATGCCGGACTGTTTAGTCATGAAACCGGCCACGGTCCAATCATTGACGACGGCGCCGATGACGCCGGTGGGATGCCGGGGCCGTCCCTTGCCCCACGGCAGATCCCACACCACCGAGGCCGCGAAGTAATGCGGAATGTCGCCGGTCGAGTAGTCGCGGTCGCGTTCCAGATTGTGACTGTCGGCGACTGCGGCATTGGTCAGCGGTCCGGTCAGAATCGAGGCGTCGAAAACGGAGGACGCTATGTCGGTCAGCTTCGAGCGCGTATAGGCGGCCGAATACGTCAGGCCCGCCGACGTTCGCTGGCGAATGCTGAAGGCGAGCCCCTGATAGTTGGTCGTCCCGACATTGTTCCGGTAAAAACTGACTGCGGTGTAATCCGCATAGGGCTTCATCAGCTGCGCCCTCGTGATCGTCGGATCGCCGATCGATGACGAGCGAGGCACGATGCCGAAGTACGGATTCGGCATTCGCTCGAGCAGCGTGGACCCGAGTCGCAGCTGTTCTTCGGTCAGCTGATTGATGTTGCTGTCCGGGATGCCGACGTTGGTGATCTTCGAGCCGAGATACGACACTTCAACGACGGTGTTGGCGGTCAGCTCGCGCTGCGCCGACACGTTCCACTGTTGCGCGTAGCCAGACCCGAGCGAGCCGTCAACGGTGAAGACGCCCTGGCCGAGGCCGGCGGTGGGCGTCGCGCCAACCGGCGTGATGGTCGGTCCGTCACTCAGCACGAATGCGGGCGCGACGTTGTCGAGGGTGCGCTGCGACAGCGTTTGTAGAAAAGGAAAGTTCGGAGTCGTGAACGGGGTTGTGATCCCGGCCATCTCGATCCACACCTTGCCGTATCCGGAGCTGACAATGGTCTTGTCGGTCATGCGGTAGACGGCGCCAATCCGCGGTCCGAAGTTGTCCTTCTTGAGCGGCCGCACCGGTCCCGCTCCGGGGTATTCGAGCTGCCGCGTCTGTAAATTGAAAACCGCCGTCTGACCGTTGATCTCCGTCGACGGGAAATTGAGGGTGTAGCGCAGCCCGGCGTTGATCGTGACGCGGTCCGACACCTTCCAGTCGTCCTGGAAGAAGTACTCCTGGAAGTGCGCGCGTTCCTGGATCTCGGTCTGCTGGAGATCGATCGCAAAGGTTTGCACTTGTCCAAGCAGGAAGCTCGCAAACGCGTTGCCGGTACCCGCGACGCCGGGCAGATCGCTGCCGACCGTGCTGAACGCGAACGCGCCCGTCGGCGACGGCGGTTGAATCACGTTGAGACGCTCCCATCGCCAGTCGAGGCCCGTCTTCAACGTGTGCCGGCCTTTCAGCCACGTCAGCGAATTGGCGAGTTGCGTGACGCTGGTGCTGAAGTCCGACGCCGTGTTGTTCGGCGATCCGATCTGCTGATAGCCGTTCGGCGCAAACGTCGGCATGGTGTTGGGAAACTGCGCTCCCGACGGCAACCCTGGAATGTTCAGGGCCGATCCTGCGGGCGACGCCAACGACACGGCGCGGCGCTGCACGGCGCGCCGCGTGTCGCCAACGCGCAGCTCATTCAGCAGGTTCGTGGCGATGCTGCGTTGATAGTTCGACGCGACGGCCCACGACGTCGTGTCCTGTGGACCGACCGCGACGCTGCCGGCGACGATGGTGCCGCTGCCATCGGGAAGGGCGCTGACCGGCTCGGCTTGACCGCGAAAATGCGTCACGCGCCCGAACACCTGATCGCGGCCGCTGCCGAACTTGTGATCGATGCGAACGTCCGCTTGATCCTGATCGTCGATTTCGTTGGCGGTTCGGCTGTAGTTGTTCGCGGTCGCGCTATTGGTCGGTAAAGGGTAGCGATCGAGCAGCGACAGCGCCACCGGATCCATCGCGCTGCGCGGAATCGTGTTGTTCGCAAACGGCTGACGCGTATTACCTACCGTCGTCAACGGATCGTAAATGTTTTGGCGGAACACGCCGGATCGCTCGGCGAGCGTCGGCACGTTCGACGTCACCGTCCGGCCAATGCTCTGTCGTTGTCCCTGGTAGTCCGCAAAGAAGAAGGTGCGATCTTTGCCGATCGGTCCGCCGGCCATGCCGCCGTACTGATTGCGCCGGTAATCCGGCTTCACCGGATTGGCTTGTTGGAAATAGTTCCTCGCGTTCAAGCCCTCGTGACGAAAGAACTCGAACAGGTTGCCGGAGAACGCATTGGTGCCGGACTTGGTGGTGAGATTCACGACGCCGCCGTTGAAGCGCCCGAACTCCGCGGCGGGACTGTTGCTCTCGATCTTGAACTCCTGGATCGCGTCGATCACCGGGTAGTAGGCGAGCTGTCCCGGCTCGGGCTGCAGCACCGAGATGCCGTCAAACAGGTACTCGTTGGTGCGCGGTCTGCCGCCGTTGATGCGCGGCAGCACCGAATTCGGCGGCAGCGCCACGCCCGGCGCCACGGCGGCGAGCATGATGAACACGCGGCCGTTGAGCGGCAGCTTCACGACCTGCTCGTGCTCAACGATGGTGCCGAGACTGGCGGTGTCGGCGCGGACGGCCGGCGCATCGGCCGCGACAATCGTGACCTGTTCGCGCACGTCTCCGACACTGAGATCGAAATCGATCCGCGCCTTCTCACCGGTTGACACGCGGATGCCCTCGCGGCGGATCGGTTTGAACCCCGCGAACTCCACGTCAACGCGGTACTCGCCCGGCGCCAGGCTCGCCGCGGTGTAGACGCCTTCGTTCGTCGACACCACCACTCGCCGGCGATTCGTGCGTGTTTCCGTGACCGTGATGATTGCGCCGGCAACGGCGGCGCCGGCCTGATCGCGCACCACGCCGGTGATCTGCCCGGAGGCGGTCTGAGCGTAACTGGGTGGAGCGGCGGCGCTGTAGACCAGCGCGATCAGGCTCCAGACGACGAACGTTCGTGGCATACGCTCCGGTGGCTCGAGGAAATGGTGCGACGGGCACTCCCGCGTCGGTCCACTCTAGACCGGATGTATACGACTACTCAAATCGCCTTAAATCGTACTAAATCGAGAATCAAAGGTGCACATGGTGCACATGGTGCACAGCGTGCACCTAGTGCACATGGTGCACCTAGTGCACCTAGCGCACGAGTGCTCGACGTCGCTGTTGCACTCGTCATGGAGCGCCGCATGATGTTGCGGATCAAGGCGCTCGCCGAAGCGCGACTCAATCGCGTCTAACGGTCCACACCGTGAAGGCGCAATCACCGCCGTCATCGCATCGTCGCCGCAAAGACGAGGCGACAGATTTGGCGCGGCCGGGCGCGATCGATTACGCTGATCAAGACGTCAACCACGAGGACTTCATTGCTCGTGCTCGAGGTGGAGCACGACCGTCGCCAGCCCGACAGTATTAATGATCACACGCCGAAATTTCCCGCCGCCCACCTGCAAGCTGAAAAATCGAACGCGCGGGACGATCGCTGTGGTCGCGACGCTGTTTGCGCTGGCCTTGGTCGCGGGATGCAACTCGCCAAGCGCGCCGACTCCTCCGGCACCGCCGCCGGCGCCGGTCGCGGATCCGCCGGAACTGACCTGCCCATCGCCGTTCACGGTGTCGGCAGTCACCAGTGCGGGGGCGACGATCAATTACGGTCCGCCCGACAGCCGCAAAGGGCAGGGCAGCCTGACGGTGAGCTGCACCCCTGCGACCGGCACCACCTTCCCCGTCGGTGTGACCGAGATCGCGTGCGTCGCCACCGATTCACTGAATCGCACCGCCTCGTGCAAGTTCTCGGTCACCGTTGCCGCGCCGCCGCGCCTGCGCGCGTCGCGCATCACCGCGTTCGGCGACAGCCTGACGGCCGGCGCGACGGTCATCGGCAACGATCCCTACGCCGTCTTCACGCGGCCGGAAACCGCATATCCGACCGTGCTGTCGCAGCTGCTGGCGACGCGTTACACCGATCAAACGATCGCGGTGTTCAACCGCGGCCTGCCCGGCGAGCAGGCGGCGCGCGCGCTGCCGCGGTTTATCGCCACCCTTGCCGGTGACGCGCCTGACGCAGTCGTGGTGCAGGAGGGCTACAACGATTACAACCAGACCACCAACGACGTCGCCGGAATCGAGGGCGCGGTCCGCGGCCTCAGCGAGTTGGCGGCCGAGGCGCGACGGCGCGGCGTGCGCGTTTTCCTGTGCACGCTGGCGCCGAGCCGTCCCGGCCGCGTCGCCGTGCCGATGTCGGCGATCCAATTCATCAACGATCGCATTCGCGTGATCGCGCGCGCCGAAAACGCGGTGCTGGTCGATGTCTACAGCGCCTTGCTGCCGGAGGTGAACGCCAACGTCAGCATCGACGGCCTGCACTTGACGCCGCTCGGCTACCAGCGTGTCGCCGAGACGGTGTTCGCGGCGCTGCGCGCCGAGTTCGAAACCCGTTAAGCATGAAGACATGACCCGGCAGCCCCAGGCGGGCTTCATTCCGGCCCTCGACGGGCTGCGCGGCATCGCGATCATCCTCGTGATGCTGCACCATTTCACCTATTACCAGCCGACCGCCGGTTTCGACGCGCTGGTCGGCGGCGTGCTCTCGTTCGCCTGGACGGGTGTCGGACTGTTTTTCGTGCTGTCCGGTTTCTTGATTACCGGGATCCTCCTCGACACGCGCGACAGCGAGCGATACTTCACGACCTTTTATGCGCGCCGTACCCTGCGCATCTTTCCGCTCTATTACCTGGTGCTGTTTCTTGCGTTCGCGGTGGTGCCGCAGTTTCCGGCACTCAACCTCGCGGTGGCCGGGCAAAGCGACACGCCGGCGCAGTGGCCGTATTGGCTCTACCTGACCAATTTCGCCGTCGCCGATCGCGGCTGGATGCACGGCTGGGTCGATGTCGCCTGGTCACTCGCCATCGAAGAACATTTCTACCTGGTGTGGCCGCTGGTGATCTGGCTGTGCCCGCCGCGCGTGCTGCCGTGGGTGTGCGGCGCCATCATCCTGGGCGAGCCAATCGCGCGCGTGATCGCGCGCGCCACCGAGGTGAAGGCGCTATCGATTTACGTCCTCACCTGGTACCGCCTCGATGGGCTCGCGATCGGCGCGCTGCTGGCGTGGGCGCAGCGGCGCGGTGTGTTGCCATGGCTCGATCGCCAGATGCCGATCGTCGCGATCGAAGGCGTAGCCGGCATCCTCCTCTGTATCAGCCTGGGCGGTCATCCGTGGTGGTGGAATCGATGGCTGCAGCAATACGGCTACTCATTCATCGCGATCACCGGGGGCGCGATGCTGGTCAGGGCGGTCACGCGGCCCGCCGACAGCCTCTGGCCGCGGATGCTGTCCGCCGGATGGTTACGCGCGTTCGGCAAATACAGCTATTGCTTGTATCTGATTCATTCACCGGTGATGAACGCCGTTCGCGCGTTCGTGTTCAACCCGGAGGAATACGACACGCTCGCGATTGCCCCATGGATCGGCCAGGTGCTGTTCTACGCCATCGCGACCGCGCCGTCATTCGCGCTGGCGTGGCTGTCGTGGCGGTTGTTCGAATCGCCGATTCTGCGGCTGAAGGCGCGTTTTCCGTACTAACACGTTTAACTTGCGCCACGGCGCCGCACCGGGTTTACCGGTGCCACTGTCTCGGTGACGTGCCAACCAGCAGGCTCGGACTCCACACGTCCCCGCATCGCAGGCAGCGCCAATAGCTGTCGGCGGTGGGCCGCTTGGACGCCGAACAGGTATCGGGCGACTGGCACTTCGGGCAGCAGGGCTGCGTTGTGACGCGCTTGCGGTCAGTCGGATCGAGCGAGTGCGGTGAAAACGGCATAAGTCCTCGCCTTACATCAAAAACGCGAACCACAGCGCGCCGCCAAGAGCCACGACGGCGGCCGCGTCGACGACGATGGTTCTTACACGTCGTCCAAATCGCGCGTCGTCGGCGCGCCCTTTCACTTTCCATTGGCGCCAGCGTGCGTCTTCCGATGCGTGGTCGGCGAGCGACGGCTCAACACCGGCATGCTGCATCCCTACCGCACTCGCCGCGAGCGGATTGTTCATCGCCGCAGTAAGGGCGTCGATCACGACCGTGACCGCACGGTCGCGACGCGCGGCGCGACGGGTGCCTCCCACAACCAGCTGCAGACGACCGCCGGAAGAAGTGCAATACACGCCACTAACATCCACAGTTTGGGCTGGTCGACGGCGAACATGATTCCGACGGTTGCGACCGTGGCCACCCAGGTCGTCAGCACCAGGAACTTTCGTTGAGAAAAGGTCATCACCCATCGTAGCGACTCGCGCCGCCCGCCGCTGTTCAACACGGCACACTGCCCCGCGGTTTCTGGCCGGGCGCCGACGGGGCCATGGGATGATGTCGAGGTGCCGACGAAGAGACGGGCCCGCAAAGCTGGATCGCTTCCGGCGTTCGATCTGCAGGGCTTCCTGGAATCCGCCGGCGCCGCTCGCACCGTCCGCAAATACGCGCGCTCGGCGGTGATCTTCTCGCAGGGCGATCCCGCAACCGATGTGTTCTACGTGCAGCAAGGCAGCGTCAAGTTATCCGCGCTGTCGCGGACGGGTAAAGAAGCGGTAGTGGCGATCCTTAGCCGCGGCGATTTCTTTGGTGAAGGCTGTCTGGCCGCGCAGCCGCGCCGCATGGCCACGGCGTCGGCGATGAGCGCGAGCACGATCCTGATCATCCCCAAGGCCATGATGCTCGACGTGTTGCACACGGAAACGGCGTTCGCCGAGCGGTTCCTCGCGCATATGCTGGCGCGCAACATCCGCGTCGAAGAGGACCTGGTCGATCTGCTGTTCAATTCGAGCGAAAAACGGCTGGCGCGTGGTCTGCTGCTGCTGGCTCGCTACGGCAAACAGGATCAACCGCTGCTGATCCCGGCGATGTCCCAGGAAACGCTCGCCGAAATGATCGGCACGACGCGGTCGCGCGTCAATTTTTTCATGAACAAGTTTCGCGACCTCGGCTTCGTCGAGTACAGCGGCGGCGACATCAAGGTCAACAGTTCTCTGCTGACCGTCGTGCTGCACGACTAATCCCCTGATCCCTGATCCCTGATCCCTGATCCCTGATCCCTGCAATAGGCGCGGTGTGCAAAGCAGCACAGACGGCGGGCGTGGATCGTGTCACGCTGCCTGCAGTCGTTGCAGGAATCCTATGCACATCCGTTTATTCGCCGTCGCGGTCGTCGTGGTTCTCAGTGCGCAACTCGTGTCGGCGCAAGACAGCCTGCGCTATCGAGCCTACGCGCTCGACAGCACTCTTGACGCTGTCCTGTTGGCCAGTGGCGCGCGTGCCGCGGATATCAAGGTGCGGCACGAGCGTCCCGCTCTGATCCAGGATCTCGAATGGCGCGCGCCGTACGCGCGCCTCACCGAGCCGGTGGACCCCGTGCGCTCGATCACCTTTTCGTTCTGCGACAACGTCCTCTACCAGCTCGAGGTGCTCTACGACAGCGCCCGCACCGACGGCCTCGACAACGGCGACATCATCGATGCGCTCACCGCCACATATGGCGCTCCGCTGCTCGGGTCGTCGCGAAACCGGCCGCTTAACGCGGCGGCCGAGACCGTCGTGCTCGCGCAATGGGATCGCGCCGACTCGTCGCTGACCCTGCTCCGCGGCGTCTATTCGGGTGAGTTTTCGCTGCTGCTGACGTCCAAGGCGTCGAGCAGCCGCGCGCGGGCTGCGATCCGTGAAGCCACGCGGTTGGACACCGCCGATGCGCCGCGCCGCGAACGCGAGCAGCGCAAGCAGGAGGCCGCCGACGTGGCGGCGGCTCGCGACAGGATCCGGGCGAGCAACAAAGCGGCGTTCCGGCCCTGATCGCCGCCTGCCTCGACGACGCATGACCAGCATCGATCACAACGACGATACCCCGGCGCAGCGCCTCGCCCGGATGCAACACGAATTCCTGGCCGCGCAGCAGCGGCGGCGCGAGCGGCCATCGACCCGCGCCGCTCATCCCGACGATACCAATGACCGACTCGGCGATGTCGACAAGGCGATCGCCGTCGTTCAGCAGAAAACCGTTCCATAGGTGACGGCCGCCCCGATCACCGCCAGACCGAGCGTCGATCGTCGCCGCCGGACCCACTCGCTTTATTCACGCAGTTTGGAGACAACCGCCATGCACGTCAGACCCCTACACGATCGAATTCTCGTTCAGCGCCTCGAAGAAGGCGAACAGAACGTCGGCGGCATCATCATTCCCGACTCCGCGAAAGAAAAGCCGCAGCGCGGCACGGTCATCGCGGCCGGCGACGGCAAGGCCAATAGCAGCGGCAAGCGTGTCGCGCTCGACCTGAAGAAAGGCGACACCATCCTGTTCGGCAAGTACTCCGGTCAGGAGATCAAACTCGACGGCACCGACTATCTGATCATGAAAGAAGACGACGTCCTCGCCGCCATTGAACCCGGCGTGGCGCAAGCCGCCACCAGCAGCGTCGACCAGCCGCGCGTGAAGAAGGAATAGCCAATGGCCAAAGACATTACTTACGGCGATCGGTCGCGACAGGCGATTCTGCGCGGCGTCAACGGACTGGCGGACGCGGTCAAGGTGACACTCGGTCCAAAGGGCCGCAACGTCATCATCGGTAAGGCGTACGGGTCGCCGACGATCACCAAGGACGGCGTGACCGTGGCGAAAGAGATCGATCTGCCCGACGCGCTCGAGAACATGGGCGCGCAAATGGTCAGGGAGGTTGCTAGCAAGACCTCCGACGTTGCCGGCGACGGCACGACCACGGCGACCGTGTTAGCGCAGGCGATTTATCGCGAGGGTGCCAAGAACGTCACCGCCGGGGCAAATCCGATGGCGATCAAGCGCGGCATCGACCACGCGGTCGAAGCGATCGTCGGGTCCCTCAAGCGGCAGGCCAGGCCGGTGAGCGGGCCGATGATCGCGCAGGTCGGCACCATCTCGGCGAATCTCGACGAGACGATCGGCGGCATCATCGCTGACGCGATGGCCAAGGTCGGCAAAGACGGCGTCATCACGGTCGAAGAAGCGAGGACGCTCGACACCACGCTCGACATCGTCGAAGGGATGCAGTTCGATCGCGGTTACTTGTCGCCCTACTTCGTCACCGATCCGGAGCGCATGGAAGTCATGCTCGATAATCCAGTGATCCTGATTCATGAAAAGAAGATCAGCGCGATGAAGGATCTGCTGCCCGTGCTGGAGCGCGTGGCGACGTCCGGCCGCCCGCTGCTGATTGTCGCTGAAGACCTCGAGGGCGACGCGCTGGCGACGCTGGTGGTCAACAAGCTGCGCGGCACGCTCAAGGTGGCCGCCGTCAAGGCGCCGGGCTTCGGCGACCGCCGCAAAGCGATGCTCGAAGACCTCGCCGTCCTCACCGGCGGCAAGGCCGTGACCGAGGACCTGGGGATCAAACTCGAATCGCTGACGATGGATGACCTCGGCCAGGCGAAGAAGATCACCATCGACAAGGACAACACCACCATCATCGAGGGCGCGGGTACTGCCGTGGCGATCGACGCGCGCGTCAAACAGCTGCGCGTCCAGGTCGGCGACACCACCTCGGACTACGACCGCGAGAAGCTGCAGGAGCGGCTGGCCAAGCTGGTGGGCGGCGTTGCCGTCATCAAGGTCGGTGCGGCCACCGAGACCGAGATGAAGGAAAAGAAAGCGCGCGTCGAAGACGCGATGCATGCCACCAAAGCCGCGGTCGAGGAGGGCATCGTCGCCGGAGGCGGTGTGGCACTGCTGCGCGCCGCGAAGGTCCTTCAGACGCTGAAGCTCGAAGGCGAAGAACAACTCGGCATCGCCATTATTGCCAGAGCGATCGAGGAGCCGATGCGCTGGATCGCGACCAATGCCGGCCACGAGGGCGCGGTGGTCGTGCAGCGCGTCAAGGACATGAAGGACGACGAAGGCTTCAATGCCCAGACGGAGCAGTACGAAAACCTGGTCACCGCCGGCGTGATCGATCCGGCCAAGGTCGTGCGCTCGGCGCTGCAGAACGCGGCGTCGATCGCGTCGTTGCTGCTGACCACGGAAGCCGTCATTTCGGAGACTCCGGATCCGGGCAAGAGCGCTGCGACGCCGGCGGGTGGAATGGGCAACGGCATGTACTGACGTGGCGGCAGTGCCACCACTCGTCGCCGCGGGGGAACAACAGACGCTCGAGTTTTTTGTCGGGCGTCTGAAGGACGTGTCGGAGCCGACCGTCGATCATCAGGAGCTGCTCTACAACGCCAGTGTGCTGGCGCATCACGCGCGGGTCTCCACGCATTCAGCGGTCGATCTGACCACGCCGGCCACGCTCGCCGAGGTCTTCGATCATTTCGTGTTCGACACCAGCCTGCGCGACGATCGCGAGATGATGGAAGCCGCGGGCGCGCAGTGCCTGTTGCTCGCCGGATTCTTCGAGCATCAGCTGCGCCGGCGCCACAACATCCGCTGGTACGCGCACCTCGGCGTCGGCTTTTTCAGCCGCGCGGCGAGTCTCGAGCGATCGCCACAGCGGGTGCATCTGCTCGCCGCCATCGCGGCCGGCTTCGAGCCGTGGCGCCGACGGCATGCGCGGCTGAGCCTGCTGCTTCGCGAACAGCCGTATCTGCTAACGCCTCGGACGCGGCCGGATGCCTAGGCGAGGCCTCGCAGCGCCGATTACGCGCGGGTGAAGCGGCGCACCACTGCAACCACGACTCCGGCCACCAGCAGAATCGGGGAGAGCACAATCGCCAGCGGAATGCTCCACACCACGAGCACGCCGCCGAGCGAATCAACGAGGATCGTTTTCCATCGCGGCGCTGCCATCGTCGCAGCCACTTAGCTGCCCGCCAATGCCGGGCCGCCGCGGATGCGCGCCGGTGCGGCATTGGCCGCCGATCCCGTTTGCTCTTCCTTGATCGCCTGCAATGCCGCTTTCAGGCGCATCCGCTGCAGCACGCGCCGCTTGCGATTGCGATGAAACCGGGCGCGATCTCCATTTTGTGCCGACATGACTCCTCCGTAGCTAACGTGTCTACGCGAGGGTAGCTGGTTCGGGGCGGTGTGCACCGTCCCGAACAGAACAGACAGCGGCGCCGTAAAACAGGCACCATGATCCATGACTACCGAGAATGTCGAGTGCCTGCTCTGCCACGTGGTGCGCGCCGAGTCGTTTGTGGGTAACCCGAGCCGATCATGGCGTTGCCAGCGCTGCGGGCAACATTGGGATGCGGACCGTGTGGCGACGGTCACCGATTATCAGCGGTGGGTGGTCGAGAGCTCAGTGCCTCAAGCCCTGACAACCTGACGCGTCACTGAGGCCACGCCGCGCCGCGGCGTTCGCTCACGCCTACCAGGCGCGTAACGCGCTCTTCACTTCCCGAATCCGCCGCTCATCGCGTTTGTAGAACGTGAAGTTCTTGATGCGCTTGCCGCGGATCAAACCGGCCTGCGTGAGGACGCGCAAATGTTCGCTTGCCGTCGGCGCGCTAACGCCGAGTTTGTCGGCGATGAACAGTCCGCAGACGCCGTCGCTCACCAAGTCGCCGTCGCGCTGCGCCGGGAAGTGCGCCACCGGATCGCGCAGCCACTGCAGGATCTGTAGTCGCCGTTCGTTGGCGAGCGCTTTGATCACCAGAGCCGGAACCATCGCCCTCAATTAAACCTGATCCACCGTCCTGGCGATCGCGTCGATGTGCGCTTGAGCGCAGTCGATATGGGGAAATGGCGTGGTCGCTTCGTCGAAGATGACGGCAAAATCGGTGCCCGCGAGTGCGATCGCTTCCACGCCGTCTCGGCGGCGGAGCGTGTCGGCGAGCCGGACGAAGGGCTCGCGATCCGCGGCGGTGCCGGTGCCTGACGTGGCGAGGCGCGTATAGCCGTCGTGCACCATGGCGATCTCCGCCGGTTGCGGGCGGACGATCTCGACGCCGCTGAGACGGCCGTACATGTCCGACTCGACCACGAAGCGCGTGCCGAACAAGGCGATGCGGGTCAGCTTGCGCTTGGCGATCGCCTGAGACACCGCCACCGTGAGATCGACGACGGGAAGCGGGGTGATCGCCTTCAGTTCCTCGATGCAGACGTGCGGCGTCACCGCGGGCACCACGCCAATCGTCGCGCCGCCGGCTTTGACACGGCCGAGGAGTCCGGCCAGGTAGCGCGCCAGCCCGTCGCGATCGCCGTCGGCCGCGTGCCGCATCGCTCGCGTAATCGATGCGTGCACCATCACCAGATCGAGCGGCCGCCGATCGCTGAAGGCGGCGTGCAGCTCGCGATAGTAGTGCATCGCGGCGCCGACCCCGAGACCGCCGATCAGTCCGATTGACGCCGCTCCTGCCGTCGTGGTCGACATCTGTTCCCTCGTCTTTCGCGCTGGTTTGTATTAGTTGCTAATTAGCCAACTAACGAATTATAGGTCGCGGCTGTCATGGACGGCAACCGCTTCGAGGCGCTGCTCGGCCTGCTGCAGGCGCATCACGCCGCTACCGGCTGATCGATCATCCTGCAAAAAATCAAACGCCTCTACTCGGCGACTTATGTGAGCTTCGCCTCGAGCGGCGTTGCCGAACGCCTCTCGGGGACCGTCGTTGGGACAGTCCTGCCGTTCCCGTTCGACGCCGGCCTCGAGTTAATCGTCGATCCCGCCGTGTTGCACTCGTCGGAGATGTATTTCAACGCCGCTCGCCTCGATTGTTCGTTGGTCATGAACACGGCGGACTACGTGAGAATCGCCAACCCGCGCGTCGTCAGTATCACCACCGCGACACCATGACGCTCGCCGCCGCGCTTCTCAGCGCGCGCAAGCGCTGTCGGGCCGCGTCACGGATGATGGATGCACGGCGTTCCGTGAGCGGGTCTTCTCGAGCCGTCCAATAAAGACTCCGACCGAAAGGCCGATAACCGATCAGCCATCGGCCCCCGTACTCCCCTCGGGCCTCGGCGCGTCATCCCGATGTCACAACGGTTTCGTCGTTCGTTCGTGTGCCTGGTGTGCGCGGTGCTGCCCGCCTGCCAGGCGTCGTATCCGAGTCAACCGACCGCGGCGCGATCGATCGCGTTGATGATTCATTCCGGCGCGCTCGTCCCGGTCGAGGTCGGCACCAACGCGCCGACATTCCTGGCCTACGCCCTCGATTCAGACGGCGCCTGGCGAGCCGTCACGTCCGAGGCGACGTGGTCGTCGTCCGATCCCGGGGTGGCGCGTGTCGTCGAGCACTCGCGGCTCATGCCGCTGTCGCCCGGTTCGATCACCATCACCGCGCGCTACGACGGTGTCACCGCCACCGCCGACATGGTGGTGATCGACAACACGCGAACGGTGCCGCCGTCGTATCCGCGGCTGCAGCTCTTTCCGAACTTTCAATCGCAAGTCGGTTCCCGCGCCGCGGTGTCGGCGCTTTACCAGGCGACCTCGAACTCCAGCCGCCAGGACGTCAGGACGGCGGCCGCGTGGAGCTCGGACGATCCGCGCGTCGCCACGGTCGACGGTAACGGCATTCTTCAGATGCTCGCCGTCGGCCGAACGGTGATCCGGGCGAGCTACGACGATGCCTCGGCGTGGTTTTACCTGAGCGTCGCGCCCCCGCAATAACTGCCATGCTTACGCACTTTCTGCGACTGATTCGTATCTGGTGCCAGCCACCAATCGCGACGCTCTTGATCCTGCTGGCGATGCCGCAGCCGGGCGTCGCGCAACCGGGGTCGAACGTGTTTCGCGCCATCACGCCGCTCGGCGACGATCTCTACGACGTGCGCGTTGGCGATCAACACACCATCTTCGCCGTCACGTCCGACAGCATCGTCGTCGTCGATCCGCTGAGCGTTGACACCGCGCTCTGGCTGCAGCGTGAATTCGAGCAGCGCTTTCCCGGCAAGCCGGTCGGTTACGTGCTGCTGACCCATCATCACGCCGAGCGCGCCGCCGGCGACGGCGCCTTCCGCGGCGCCGGCATCGTCGCGCAGGAAGAGTTCGCGGATGCGTTGCGCGATACGTCGCGCGGCAAGGCCGCCGCCTACCGTTACGTGGTCAACCCCACGAAAACGCTTGCCGATCGGCTCGAGATCGCCGTCGGCGGCAAGACCATCGAGCTGACCCACGTCGGACCCTTTCACTCGCGCGACCTGACGGTGGTGTCGTTCCCGTGGGCGCGTAAGGCGTTCACCGTCGATGCGCCGCCGATCCGCACCACGCCCTTTGCCTTCGGATCGCTGAACGCCGCCGAAGTCGTGACGTGGCTCACCGCCGTGGCGCGGATCAACTTCGACACCTTATTGCTCGGCGACGGCACCACCATGACGCGCGACCAGATCGCGCCGCTCGCCGACTACCTGTCACGGATGCGCGCCGAGGTGGTGAGCGAATACGGCAAGGGCCGCTCGCTGACTCGCCTGCAGGAGACGATGCGGCTCGACGCCTATCGATCGTTGCCGCACTACGCGGCGCGGCGCGAGCAGATCGCGTCGATCTTTCAGCAGGTCGGCTACGCGCGTGTCGACGTGGTGGTCACGGGATTCGCGCACTACCTGCCCGAAAATCTGCCGGCGTATTGCAACGGCTACGATTCGTGCACATCGGGCGGCGCGCTTGCGGGCGGCAGCGTCGCGGCGACGGTGGCGGTCGGCAGAAAATTTGGCGCGCAGCTGGAACTTGCGTCGAGCGATCAGTTCTGGGCCACACGCACGCGGCCGCACTACCAGGAGGAAGTCGTGTTCCGGCCGTCGCGCGCCTCGGTGCTATTCCGCTACAGCCCGCTGAAGGGCGCGCTGAGTTACGCGCTGCTGGCCGGCGTGTCGCGATCGTTCGGCGACGTCGCGGGTCTCGATCGCGTCGACGGGCGGTTGATTCCCGCCGGCGGCCGTCACGACATCTCACGCCATGCGGATCGCATCGCCTATACCGCCGGCATCGATCTGTCGCAGCGCATCGGCGCGTTGCGGCTGGTGTTTCCACTGCGGGTCACCTACGCGTCCGGCGAGCTGCCGCCGTACTGGCCGAGTTCCTACGATGCGCAGGCCGGCGTCGGCCTCGCCATTCCGCTGATGCGGAGGTTGCAATGATCGCGAATCGCATCACCGCGTTCGCGCCGATCATCACCGCGCTCGCGATCTGCACGGCGATCGCCGGCTGCAATAAGCGACAGCCACTTCTCGACAGCGACGTGACGGCAACGGCGCCGACCACGCTCACGTCGCCGGTCTCGGTGCAGAGCAACATCGAGCGGATCGAGTTGTCGCCCGGCGGCCTGAACGGCGGCGGCACCGGTCGAGGCAGCGTGATCTTCGATCTGCCCGCGTCGCCCGAGGGCCAATCGCTGTCGCTGCGCTCGTCCGATCCCGGCGTGTCGGTATCGCCGCAAGTGATCGCGCTGTCGGGAGGCACTAGCCGCGTCGACTTCTCATTCGCGACGCAGCCGACCGCTGCCGACAAGGTCGTTGACATCATCGCGACCACCGCGTCGCAATCGAAATCGGCGAAGCTCGGCGTCTGGTCGCCGTCCGCGCCGATGTTCTTTTCCTACGCCAGCGAGCGTGGCGACATTGTCGGCAACGGCGGGACCGATCGCTATACGCCGCCGGCCTTCTTCAACGCCGGCTGCGACCGCGGCACGATCAGCGGCAGCGTCTATCGATCGACGGGCGGGGTCTTCTTCTTTGTGTTCGGCGCCCCTTCGGGGTCGCCGTTACGGCCGGGCACCTATGAGAACGCCGCGAGCAGCGACGCCGCCAACTTCATTCGCATCGACGGCCTCCAACGGTGCACGCGCGCGATCGGCCGCTTCACCGTGCACGACGTGGACTTCGCGACCCGCGCCGGCGGCAAGGTCGATCGCTTCTGGGTGTCGTTCGAACAAACCTGCCAGGGCGGGTCGGGAACGCTGCGCGGTGAACTGCGGCTGCTCAATCCATCGCCGACGGCGGTGGGTTCGGGGACGTGCCTCGGGGGACGTTAGCGCTTGCTCGGCAACTGGACTCGGCGTGAGCAGTTTTTGGCAGGCAACATCAGCGCTCGCGCTTTGGCGACAGGTGGCCGAGCGCTGATTTGCCCAGGCGTCTCGAGCGAATGGAGGCGCTGACGGTGTTCGTCCTCAGGGGCGAGGCGCACAGGCAAGCACGGCGTGAAGCGTCACTGACTGCCATGGCATAATCCGCGCGACATGCCACTGGCCCCCGGGACGCGCCTGGGCCCGTATGTGCTCCAATCGCTTCTCGGTTCGGGCGGCATGGGCGAGGTGTATCGCGCCGAAGACTCGCGGCTGCGGCGCACGGTCGCCATCAAGGTCCTGACCGCCGATGTCGCCACCGCCGATCGCATCGCGCGCTTCGAGCAGGAGGCCCGCGCCGCGTCGGCGCTCAATCATCCCAACATCCTGACGATTCACGACGTCGGTCGGGAACACGACACCGCCTACTTCGCGATGGAGTGGGTGGACGGCCACACCATCCGCGAGATTCTGAACCAGGGCCCGGTACCGCTGCGGCGCGCCATCCAGATCGCCCATCAGATCGCCGAAGGCCTGGCCAAAGCCCACGCCTCCGGCATCGTCCATCGCGACCTCAAGCCCGATAACGTGATGGTCACCGCAGACGGCCTTGCAAAGATCGTTGACTTCGGCATCGCCAAGCTGAATGCCGGCGCAACGGAGTCGACCGAAGCCGCCAACACGCAGACCCGCACCGTCACCCGCGCGGCCACGGCGTTCGGCAGCGTGCTCGGCACGGTCGGCTATATGTCGCCGGAACAGGCGAGTGGGCGGCCGACCGACTTTCGCTCGGATCAGTTTGCGCTCGGCCTGTTGATTTACGAACTGCTGACGCGCAACCGCCCGTTCGAGCGCGCCACCACCGCACAAACGCTCGCCGCCACTATCGATGACGAGCCGCCGCCGATCGAATCGATCAGGCGCGACGTCCCCGCGCATCTCGCCGCCATCGTCGCGCGCTGCCTCGCCAAGGATCCCGCTGAGCGCTACGAATCGACCGGCGATCTGGCGCGCGATCTGAAGACGATTCGCGAGAGCACGCGACACACCGACACGATGCCGGCGCCATCGCGATCGACGTCAGCGCGCACGCTCGTGCTCGCCGCCATCGTGGTACTGATCGCCGCCGCGGCGTCGGTGGCGTGGTGGCGCAGCCGCGCCGTTGCGGTCGTCGCCGATCGCGATCGCCCTCTCGTTGCCGTGCGCCCGTTCAAGAGCCTGTCGCCGGATCCCGAGCAGGGCTACTTTGCCGCCGGCATGACCGACGAGATTCGCGGACAACTGTCGCAGGTGTCGTCGCTGCGCCTTCTCAGCCGCAACGGTTTGGACGGTTACAAAGACGATGTGGCGAAGGCGGTGCGGGAGTTGGGCGTCCGCAATTTCGTGGACGGCAGCATCCGCGTCGAGAGCAATCGCGTCCGCGTCAACGCGGAGCTGGTCGACGCGTCCAACCAGCAGACGCTGTGGTCGAATCAATACGATCGCGACCTGTCCGACGTGCTGACGGTGCAGAGCGACATCGCCAAGCAGATTGCGCTGTCGCTGCATACCAGCCTGTCGCCGCACGAGCAGACGCGGCTCGACAAGCGGCCGACCGAACGCGTCGAAGCCTACCAGCTGGCGGTGCAGGCGAACCAGATGAACGTCTTCGATCGCGCGCAGAACCTGCAGGCGATCGACATGTATCGCCGCGCGCTGGCGCTCGATCCGAACTACGCCGAAGCGCAGGCGCGGATCGGTTATCGCCTGATGATGATGGGCTCGACCTACGAAGATCCCGCCAACATCGACAAGGGCATCGCCGAAGCCCAGGCGGCGCTGCGCATCGATCCGTCGCTGCCCTATACGCATTTCGCGCTCGCCTCGGGCTACGCGATGCAAGGCCGCGACACGCAGTCGCGCCAGACCTTCACCCGGCTGCTCGAGCTCGACCCCAACCACGGCTTGGGGATGTCGAACTTCTCGGTGCTCGAAACGTGGTTCGGCCGCTTCGATGAAGCCGCGTTGTGGGGACGCCGCGCCTTCGAGCTGTCCGGAAAACGCGGCAACGATTTCTATCACCTGGCGGCGCCGCTGCTGAGCCTTCGCGCCGACGCCGAAACGCGCCGGCTGCTCGAAGAAGCGGAACGGCGCTTCCCGACCCACCCGCGCGTGCACATGCTGCTGTCGTTGCTCGAACTGTTCGAAGGCCAGGTCGACAAAGCGGTGGTGCGCACCAGGCAACTGGTGGCGCGCAGCCCCAAGGACGAGGAAGCGCGGATCCACAGCGCCGACATCGCGTTTCTCGCCGATTCACCGGAGCTCGGATCGATCGTCGAGCCGCTGATGGCGCAGTCGGCATCGATCTACGTGACGATCGCGGAAACCATCCGGCTGCGCTACGCCTACGTGCTCGCCAAGCGCGGCGAGCCGGCGAAAGCGGCGGCGCAGATCGCCGAGGCCGAACGCGTCGCGCATCAGCGCATCGACGCCGGCAATCAGATCCCGGCGATTCGCATCGAGCTCGCGTCCGCGGCGGCGCTGCGCAGGGACAAGAACGCCGCGCTCGACTGGCTCGAGCGCGCGTATCAGTCCGGCTATCGTGAATACGCGCAGATCGAGCACGATCCGATCCTCGCCGACCTGCGCAACGAGCCGCGTTACCGCGACGTGCTCGATCGCATGCGCCGCGACGTCACCGCGCTGCGCGCCCGTGCGCGCGAACGCGGCTTGCTCGATCTCACCGGCTTGGTGGAACCGGCGAAGTAGTGCGGCTGGCATGCTGCTGAACGTGTCTCGCGCAGCCAATTGAGCCGATGCTTCGCTGATGACTGCAACGAAGAAACCGGTCGTCGTAATGACCGGAGTGTCCTCCGGCATCGGGCTGGCCGCCGCCACGCTGCTTGCCTCGGACGGGTGATCGGCACCCGCCGCACTGCGGGGGCTGCGCTGCCGGGTGTCGACCAGCGGATCATGGACGTCACGAGTGATGAGTCCGTGTCCACGACGATCGCGGCGGTGATGCGCGACTACGGCGCGATCGACGCGGTCGTCAACAACGCCGGCGCCGGCCACGTCGCAACACTCGAGGACGATTCGATGGACGAGATCCGGCAGCCGTTCAAGACGCCTACTGCGCCGCCAAGTTTGCGGTCGAGGGACTCATGGAGAGCCTCGCACCCGTGGCACGTGCCGCCGGCGTCATGGTCAGCGTGATTTGGTGGCTGCGAAACTTGCCGATGTGAACGGCGATGCGATTCAAGCGATGACGCGCGGGTGGGTGAATCAGAGGTAGGCTGTCCGAGAAAGCAAATGCTGCTCAACGTCAGTACGCTCGGCATGGCGGTCGTGTTCGTCGCTTTCCTGATTATCCGTTTCTCGTCGCCAGAGCCGTGGACGGCGTGGCAGATCACCGGCCTGGCGATTGCGGCGCCCGCGTTCGTGTGTTTCGCACTGGCGCGGTTGACGCTCGGCCGTGCGTTCAGTGTCAGGGCCAAGGCGACGACGCTCGTCACGTCGGGCGTGTATGCCCGCGTCCGGAACCCGATTTACGTGTTTGGCGGGCTGATGATCGCGGGCGCGATCATCTTCGTCGCGCGTCCGCTGTGGCTGCTGATTTTCGTGCTGCTGATTCCGCTGCAAATCCGCCGCGCGCGCCACGAGGCGCACGTGCTTGAAGCGAAGTTCGGCGACGCCTACCGGGACTACCAGCGTCAGACTTGGTTTTGACCGACGCGATTCATTGATCCGAGTGATCCGACAGTGCCAGCCTTCACATCTCCCAACGCGCGACCGTTAAACGCCTCTGACCTGAGGCGTTACAATACGCGCGAACATTCGGCATCATCATGGCGCTCACCTCTGGTTCGCGCGTCGGTCCCTATCAAGTGCTCGGCTCGATCGGCGCCGGCGGCATGGGCGAAGTGTATCGGGCGCGCGATGCGCGTCTCGATCGCGACGTGGCGCTGAAGCTCCTCCCCGAGCAGTTTGCCGCCGACCCGGAGCGGCTAGCCTTTCCAGCACATTGGGATCCTAAGCTTAGAATTCCACGTGGACAAGTTGTCGCG
>JADMIO011575606.1_pt1 | contig 47379 bp, 26 predicted proteins | sample 8958161 | NCBI WGS metagenome assembly JADMIO01 (sample SAMN16585339, study PRJNA669376) | soil metagenome | isolation source: Crop rotation soil | place: USA: Cullars Rotation, Alabama | collected 2011
CGCGACAACTTGTCCACGTGGAATTCTAAGCTTAGGATCCCAATGTGCTGGAAAGTATTTTAAGCCTGTTATTTTTGATGGAAAGTTTTTGTATGACGGTGGTATGTACAACAATTTTCCTGCTGATGTAATGCTAAATGAGTTTCAGCCGGACATTATCATTGGGGTGAATGCCTCGGGTTCAAATCTTCCGACCACTGAGGGAAATATTTTTTCGCAGATACGAACCATGATGACTACTCCGACGAACTTTTCTGTATTGTGCGAAAATGGGATACTGATCAATGTCAATACCGATAAGTTTGGGCTTTTTGATTTCAGTCATATTCCTGAAATAATTGCCGATGGATATAAAGAAGCTCAAGGCAGAATGAAGGATATAAAGATTAACATTCAACGAAGAACCAATGAAAAAGAACTGCAGGAAAAAAGGAAGGCTTTTCGTTCCCATCTGCCCAAAGTTCTTATTGATAATGTACTTATGGAAGGCATTTCACAAAGACAATCAGAATATATTCGTAACATTATTAAACGGAGTACGCAGCCGTTACCTCTCAGCAGGTTAAAGGCAGCTTATTTCCAGGTGGTGGCTGATGAGAATGTGAAATCCATTTACCCAACACTGAAATATAATCCTTCTACAAAGTTCTTTGATTTGCATTTACGTATCACCAGGGAGAAAGATCTAATCACTCAGTTCGGAGGAAATATTTCTTCACGACCCATCAGTGAAGCTTTCATCAGTGCGCAATACAATATATGGAGCAGACGTTCTTATAGTTTCTTTACCGATTTTTATTTTGGAAGATTATATACAGCAGGACAGTTCAAAATCAGGATGGATTCTCCTGCCAAGTTTCCTTATTTTCTTGAAGCAGCTGCTACGCTCAATCAATTTGATTTTTTCAAAAGTAGTACAGCCTTCTTCACTGATGTAAAACCAACATATATAGTAAAATCCGATTATAACTTCGGATTGAATGCCGGAATTCCAGCAAGGAACAAGGGCAAGCTTGTATTGGGTAGTGGTTATATAAGGTTGCTAGATGATTATTATCAAACTTCTAACTTTTTACAGAAGGATACTGCGGATGAAACTATTTTCAATGCCGGAACAGCTTTTCTTTTATATGAAAGAAGCACATTAAACAAGAAGCAATATGCTAACCAGGGAACTTTTCTGAGTATGAAGCTGCGTTACGTTAGCGGAATAGAATATACCATACCGGGTTCAACATCTGTTGATCGAACAACTATTGATAATTATCGCGATTGGGTTCAATTCAAATTAGCCTATGATAATTATTACAAACGAAGAGGAAGGTTGAAGCTTGGTTTTTATGGTGAAGGGGTTATTTCGAATCAACCCTTCTTTTCAAATTATACGAGCACTGTTCTTACGTCGCCTGCTTTTGAGCCGTTGAATGAAATGAAAACGCTCTATCTTCCCGACTTTCATGCGCATAATTATATAGGTGGGGGAAGCCGGAATATCATCATGATTCGTAATAATCTTGATTTCAGAATTGAAGGATATATATTTCAACCCTATAAAGAACTTATCAGGAATGCTGATTCAAAAACTGAATATGGAAAGACTTTTGCCCGGCAATTTTACATTGGGAGCGCAGGCGCAGTCTTTCATAGTCCGCTCGGACCGGTCAGTTTATTCATGAATTATTATCACGAAAGAAAGAATCCCATCTCATTTCTTTTCCATTTCGGATATATAATATTTAACAAGTCCGCATTGGATTGAAATAATATTTTCGCTTAGGAATTAATAAGCTACAATTTTTCTGAGTGCATCTTCAAATCTTCTCTTAGGCAAAAAGTTCCATTCCAATTCCGCACTCATTGGAATAGGGGTGTCGAGCGAGGCAACACGCATGACAGGCGCATCGAGATGATCGAAGCAATGTTCACTAAGGTAAGCGGAAATTTCTCCGCCGATTCCGCCAATTAAAGTGTCTTCGTGAAGAATAATCACGCGGTTAGTTTTAAGGATGGAAGCCTTAACCGTTTTCTTATCCCACGGAAGTAATGTTCTCAGGTCAATGAGATCAGCAGAAATATCGGGATTCTTATCCAGCGCTTCAATTGCCCAGTGAACGCCAAAACCATATGTAATGATTGTCACATCATTTCCTTTTCGCACAAGCATGGCTTTGCCGATTTCAGTCGTGTAATAATCTTCAGACACTTCTTCAGAAATGCTCCTGTAAAGCGCCTTGTGTTCAAAGAACATAACAGGATTAGGATCTTCTACAGAAGAAATAAGCAAGCCCTTTGCATCGGAAGGAAAAGCCGGATAAACAACCTTTAACCCGGGAGTATGCACAAACCATGCTTCGTTCGATTGAGAATGGAAAGGACCGGCATTTGTTCCGGCGCCTGTCGGCATGCGCACTACTACATCAGCATTTTGCCCCCAGCGATAATGAGTCTTGGCAAGGTTATTTATGATTTGATTAAATCCACAGGTAACGAAATCAGCAAACTGCATTTCCACAATTGATTTCATCCCGTTGATGGCAAGCCCAAGCCCTGCACCCAGGATTGCCGATTCACATAGAGGGGTATTCCGGATTCTTTCTTTACCAAATTCTTCAACAAATCCCTGCGTTGCTTTGAATACTCCTCCGTATTCAGCCACATCCTGTCCCATGATGACCAGGTTTTCATGCCGGCGCATGCACAGTTTCATCGCATCCGTAATGGCATCGAGATACCGCATCTTTATTTTTTTTGCAGAAGAAGTAAAAAACACCTTTGGCTCGGAATTATCATAAACATCAGCAAGCTCTTTTTCAGAATCAGGTTCCGGGCTGGTTTCTGCAAAAGTGATGGTGAGATTTTTTTCTATTTCATCTTTTATTTCTTTTCGCGTTGCTGCAACGAAGGGATCATCAATTATTTTTTCCTGCAATAAATAATTTTCATAGTTCACAATGGGATCTTTCTTTCCCCATTCTTCAAACAATTGCGGAGGAATATATTTTGTGCCCGAAGCCTCTTCATGTCCCCGCATCCTGAATGTGATACATTCAAGTAGCACCGGTCGCGGCTTTTCCCGGATAGATTCGGCAAGAGATTTTATCGTCCTATATATTTCAAGAATATTATTTCCGTCAATCTGGACGGCTTCAATTCCATACCCAATTCCCTTATCAATGAACTGCTTCATGCGGAATTGTTCATTTGATGGAGTCGAAAGCCCGTAACCGTTATTCTCAATAATAAAGATCACCGGCAAATCCCACACAGCAGCCACATTTACCGCTTCATGAAAATCGCCTTCGCTGGTGGCACCATCGCCGGTGAATACAGCCGTAACTTTTTTATTTTTCTTCAACAGGTTGCCCAGCGCAATTCCATCAGCAACTCCCATCTGCGGACCGAGATGAGAGATCATCCCCACGATATGATATTCCTGTGTTCCGAAATGAAACGAGCGGTCGCGCCCTTTTGTAAAACCTCCCGGCTTGCCCTGCCATTGCGAGAACAGGCGATGCAACGGAATTTTCCGTGTGGTGAATACCCCAAGATTACGATGCATAGGCAGGATGTATTCATCACTGTTCAATGCAAGTCCACAACCGACGGCAATTGCTTCCTGCCCGATGCCGGAAAACCATTTGGATAATTTTCCCTGCCTCAGCAGCACAAACATTTTTTCCTCGATCAGCCTGGGTGTGAGCAGCTCTTTATATATACTTTTCAACTCCTCGGAGGATAATCCTGAGCGATTGTATTTAAGATGAACCAATTGTTCGGCGATGTCTTGAGACATTTAAGGATAAATGATCTGCGAAAAACGAATTTATCCGAAATACGAAATCGTACGTTATTCGTATTTCGCTCTAATTCATATTTCGCACATGGTGAATTCTGCTTTCAAAGGTATTTAAAAAAGGAACGTACCTTTGCAGAGTAATTTCAAATAATGGACATTCAATTCTGGATAGTGATTGCAGTTTTTGCCGGAGCATTATTTTTCCTAGGCAGGCGGTTTTATTTACAGCTTTTCAGAAAAAAAGTTGCCGGTTGTGCAGACTGCAAAACAATAGAACTTGCAATTAATAAAAAATAAAAAGGAGTCCCCGCGAGGAGACTCCTTAATTCTTTAGCTGGAAACTTAAAGCTTACTTATGAGTAGTGTCAGCAGGAGCAGCCATGTTAGCTGAATCTTGCATAGCTTGTTGTTGAGAAGCAGCCTGTGCAGCAGCTTCGGCAGCAGCAATTGAATCATTTTTAGCTTTTTCAGCAGCCGCTTTTTCTTCTGCAGAAGGACCACAGGCAGAGAATGAAAACATTCCGGCAACGAGAGCGGCAAATAGTACTTTTTTCATTGTGAAATAAATAGGTTGTTTAGATTAAGGCGGCAAATGTATATCTATTTTTGAATCTCCAAGCAGAAATTCAAAAAAAGATTAACAATCCATAGTTAATAGCTATAACTCTATTCTAAAGGGCTATTAACAGTATAAAGCAACTTTTTAAACAAAAAAGCTGCTTTCCATAATCCGGCAGCAGCCTTTTTATTGAAAATTTTAGCCCTTTTGCTTCCTTAATATATTCATATCCTCCTTCTTCTTCTGCTCGTTCGTTTTTGGCTTTGGCTTGGACAATTTTTTAGCAGCAGCTTCAGCAGAATCCTGTCTTGCTTTTTCCATGTTTGCCATATTGGTAGAATCCTGCTTTGCTTTCTCGGCAGCAGCAGCATTTACAGCGGCAATTGAATCTTCAACAGCTTTTTGAGCAGCAGCAATAGAATCTTGTCTTGCTTTTTCCATGGCGGCTTTTTCTTCGGCGCTGGGTCCGCATGCAACGATAGCCATCAGCATGGCAGATAGAATTAAATAGGTTACTTTTTTCATCTTATTGGTTTTAATTTGTGAAGCCGCAAAAGTAAATTTTATTTTGATAAACAAAAATTGTTTGAAATTTAATCTTAATCATAACTATAAAGTGTATGACTAAATTCGGGTTATTTTTTCCCCAATCTTAAGTTGGAAGTAAAGAAGTACTTTAAAATCATACGCAACTTTAAGGCTGGCATGTATTTTACATAACAGCTTAAAAATTTTTAAAATATTGCCCATTGTAAACAGTATTCTATATTTGCATCCTTAATTTTTTAAAAACAAACTCTAACTCTAAAAAAATATTATTATGAAAAGAAAATTGATTCTCGCATCGCTCGCTCTTGCAGCCGCTACAGCGCTCTTCATTAACGGGTGCAAAAAAGACGAAGACACTACCCCTCCGGTAGTTACTGTAAATGGTAGTGTTCCTATCATTGTTCTGAATGGAACTGTTCCCGCTGATCCGGGTGCTACTGCCAAAGACGATGAAGATGGCACGATAGCCGCTTCTTCCGATTGGAGTTCTACCAATCCTAACAAAGACAAAGCAGGGAATTACACCATTACTTACACTGCTACCGATGCTGCTGGTAATCGCGGCACTGCTACGCGCACCGTAACCGTTCGCAATGACGCTTATTATCTGGCAGGTACTTATAAAGTAATTGAAAACAGTATTGATACTTTTCCGCAAACCATTACAGTTTCATCTACTGAAAATAATGTGATCTGGTTTAACAAATTTGCCAACTATGCAAATAACGATTCAATTACCGCCAAAGTGAGCAGTTCGGTTTCGTTATTTCCTACTCCGCAATCAGCATTTAATATCGGAACCTCAGGTTGCGATCACACTTTTGCTGCAAACGGAACCGGAAATCTGATCGTGACGGTTGCCGGTAAATCTTCTTTCTCTATCAAATTTACCGATAAAGAAGAAGTTGGCGGAGCAAGCTGCCCGGGCACCGCTCCTGTTGCTTTCGAGGATTTATTTGTTCAGCAATAAAAGACATTAATTCAATGCCAAAGCCGCTTCAACCCTGAGGCGGCTTTTTTATTTTGCCCTTGTTGCTGAAAACACCGGCAGGATGCAAAAAAAGCGTCCCGATGATTCACCGGGACGCCCCAAACAAAAATTAACTCGGACTAAATTTTTTTTATCGCACCACCACCGGGTCGTGACCTTCCCAGGCGGAAACACCGGCACTGGTTACCGTGCGGTGACGGCACGAAACAAACGAGCCGCCGGTTAAGCCGGTCATGGTTATGCGGGCTTTCGTGCCCGGCTCCCACCTCTGCCAGCTTTGCGGATCGGTAGGTGTATATGTATATTCCCATTCATGAGTGCCTTTTACCGAAGCCGCCTCAAGATCAAGAGTGCCGGGCATCACGCCTGTTTCCACTTCCCAACCCTGTTTCTGGCGGGGGCTGAAAGGCTTTGGACGCATGCCGGCAGCTTCAATTACCGCCTCGGCGCCGGTAGTGGCATTGGCAGGCAGGTTGGCAATTCCTTCCACATAGCTGCCCAGGCTGGAAAGAAGGTTGAGCACTTCTTCGCGCTTGGCATTTTTCTGCGTCACCGGAAGCCCGATTTTGCCATCGGCGCTGATAATTAACGAGTCGAAATCGTTGAGCGCAAGTGTGCAATCAGCCAGCGGGGGCGAAGGGGTTACGAACAGTGGATTGCCCGTCATCTCGGTTACATACAGCCTGCCTTTTTCCAGCAGTTCGGTATCACTCTTGGAGTAAAGCTCGTTGGCAACTTTCACGCGCTTGGTGATCACGATGGGCAAGAAGATCAGGAAGTTTTTCATTGATAATTTTGCAAAGGCTCTTCTCTGGTGCCTGTTGCGCGCATACTTTAACAGATTTTTTTTCATAATTTTTTAGGGGTTTAAGATTTTAGTGAAGAGAATTAATATATCAATCTTAACGAATTTTTTAAACTTTGGTTACCATGGTTTCATCTTTTTGTAAAAAAGAATCAGTCAAAACAATCCGGAAAAGAGGTTTTCTGAGGAAAAGTAAATTTTTCGGAAGAATGTATAGAGTTTGAGTAAAATTGTATTCATTCTTCCGAAAAACGTATTCATCTCACCTAAGAATGTATTCATCTTTCGGAAAAACGTATTCATCCTTCCTCAAATTGTATTCATCTTTCGGAAGAATGTATTCATCTTTCCCTAAATTGTATTCATTTTTCGAAAAAACGTATTCATCCCTCCCCAAATTGTATTCATCTTTCGGAAAAACGTGCACATCCTTCCGAAAATTGTATACATCTTTCAGTAAAACGTATACATTCTTCCGAAAAATGTACTTTTCCTGCTAAAAGATGTGAATATCAGTGATTTGTACCGATTCGGGGGCGTAAAGAATGGAATAATCCTGCGCTGCACCGGTTTGTTGCCCCACAGTTTGGCAGGCTATCTGAAATTGCCGGAGTTGAAAAACCCGATGCCGGTACCGGATAAAGAGGAGGGATTTTATTTCGGTTGTTTAGTGTTATCTTTGTAACCGATCGTACGTGATTTATCGTATTATAACCTGATGAAAAAGAAATTCATTTTTTCGATGGCGATAGTTGTTTCAGCCATTGCCATAATGTTTACAGGATGCGGCAAAGCAGATACTGACGATACTCCGCCCTCGATTAATGTGTTGGGAGCAAATCCTGTTATGACAGTGGTTCACACTGCCTATGTGGATGCGGGGGCTACGGCAAGTGATGATGTATCATCAGGCTATGTGGCTGTATTCAACGACATCAGCGCTACAAATCCTGACACTGGCACCATAGGCTCTTATACGATTCATTACACGGCTAACGATGGCTCAGGCAACACCGGTCATGCCACGCGCGTGGTGAATGTGGTTAGCCTCAGAGACTATTATATAGGAACTTATCGGGTGCAGGATTCCACTCAACTGGTTCCGAATGCCCTTTTTGGAGATACTGTTGTTGCCGGAACTGCTGCCGACGAACTGAAATTTAAAAACTTTGCCGACCAGGCGCTGAATTGTGTGGCTACTGTTACTGCAACAACTATTTCGATGGCTGCACAGAATTTTGGCACCGATTCCATTTCGGCTACCAGCGGAGGATTGAACAACAGCAGCAAATCATTCACGCTTACTTATTTTAATAATGGAGTGAAGCATCGCTCGATATATACAAAGCAATAAATAGAAGATAATTTTTTCCGTAGAAGGGCTGCTCACAAGGCAGCCTTTTTTATTTTTATTATTTGAGGATGAAATAAGATAAAGTTTACACACACAAGTTATTAAGTGATATTGATGAAAAAATTTTTTAACAAAATTTATTTCGTATCATTTCTCTGATAAATTTGCAGCCGTTTTTAAAAATGACATTTCGATGACTTTACAACATCAATGCATTTTATCCGGGGCAAAAGCCTCGTATCGAAAGGTTTAAAAAAAGGATCATGACCAACACCAGTCTGAATAGCTTCTTTCCCCGATTTCTTCTCCTCGCTTTTTTAATTGCTTTTTCGCCTTCGATTGCGTCAGCACAGGACGGCGAAGCGCTTTTTAAAAGTAATTGCACTTCCTGCCATGCCATCAAGGATAAAGTAATTGGTCCGGCACTGAAAGGTGCGCACGCAAAGCATCCGGAAGCATGGATGATTAAGTGGATTCGTAACTCGCAGGCATTGGTTAAAGCGGGCGATCCTACGGCAGTAAAGCTTTTCAATGATAACAATAAGGTAATCATGACTGCCTTCAACCTCAAAGATGAGGAGATCAAGGCAATCATTGGCTATATCAAAACCGAAAGCGAAAAGCCGGAACCTGTTGCAACCACTCCGCAGCCCGGCGCGCCCGGCGAAGAAAAGGGTGGAAGCTATACATGGATTTATCTTCTCTCAGCTGCTATACTCCTTTATGTAATAAGTAGTGTATTGCGGAAGGTGCAGCACACGCTTTCTAAAACGTTGCGAACCCAGCAGGGCTTGCCCGAACCGGCGCCGATGAATCAGCGTCAGCGGTTTGTGCATTGGGCAAGAAATAATAAGAAGCTGGTAGCGGTGATATTGATTTTTATGATGATTTGGGGTAGTGTGAAAGCATGGTATGGAATGATGTCTATCGGTATTCAGCAAGGCTATACTCCTGATCAGCCTATTGCTTATTCTCATAAGCTGCATGCTGGCGAAATGAAAATCAGTTGTGTGTATTGCCACAGTGGAGCTGAAAAAGGAAAGACTGCCGGGGTGCCTTCTTTAAATGTATGTATGAACTGTCATAAGTTTGTGAAGAAAGGACCGACTACGGGAACAGAAGAGATTGCGAAGATTTATAAAGCACTCGATTACGATCCTGATAAAGGAACATATGGACCCAATCCCAAACCTGTTCAATGGACTCGTGTTCACAACCTGCCTGATTTGGCTTATTTTAACCACTCGCAACATTATGTAGTTGGAAAAATCGAATGCCAGACTTGTCACGGGCAGGTTCAGGACAGTATGACTGTCGTAGGCCAATACTCTCCGCTCACGATGGGCTGGTGCATTGATTGTCACAAGAAGACTCCGGTGCAGATGGCAGGCAATCATTATTATGACGATTATCATAAGCAAATGTTGGAGAAATATGGATCTGACTCTTTGATAACTGTGGAAAGCATTGGCGGGACTGAGTGTGCAAGATGTCATTATTAATAATATCGAAACAATCTGAAATCCGAAATGGATAAAAAATACTGGAAAGGAATTGAAGAACTCAGCAACGATGCAGAGTTTGTTCGGTTGAAGAATAATGAATTCTATGAGCATCTTCCTCTGGATGAAATTGTGAATGAGAAAGCGGAAAGTGCTGCCACTGCTCCCCGCAGAGACTTTTTGAAATTCCTCGGCTTCGGAGTGGCAGCGGCATCGCTTGCGGCCTGCGAAGCGCCTGTGCGCAAAACCATTCCTTATCTTGTCAAGCCCGAGCAAATAACTCCGGGCGTTGCCAATTGGTATGCTTCTTCTTATTTTGATGGACACGATTATTGTCCTGTTGTTGTAAAGACTCGTGAAGGAAGACCGATTAAATTAGAAGGAAACAAATTATCATCTGTGACCAAGGGTGGAACTAATGCCCGTGTGCAGGCGTCTGTTCTTTCGCTTTATGATAATACCCGTTTAAAGAATCCTACTTCCAATGGTGCGCCTGTAAAGTGGGATACAATAGATAAAGAAGTAGGAGAGAAGCTGGCTTCCATAGGCTCCGTAAAAGGAAAGATTCGCATTTTATCTTCAACTATTATTTCTCCTTCCACGCTGCGTGTCATTGAAGAGTTTACTAAGAAATATCCTGAAACAAAGCATATAATGTACGATGCTGTTTCATGTTCAGCAGTGAAGCAGGCAAACAAAGAAAGCTTTGGTATTGCAGAAATACCGTCTTATAATTTTGATAAAGCCAATGTTATCGTCGGGTTTGATTGCGACTTTTTAGTGAACTGGATTTCGCCGATTGAACATTCCCGTCAATATGCCGAAACCCGCAAGCTGAACAACGGCAAGAAAACCATGTCGAAGCATTACCAGTTTGAATCGGCTTTATCCGTTACGGGAAGTAATGCTGATCACAGGGTAGGAGTGAAGCCTTCCATGCAAGGTGCTGTAATTGCGAATCTTTATAATGCAGTTGCGAAAAAAGCCGGCGCTGAAACAGTAAGTGCTTCTTCAATCGGCGACCTTTCAAAAGATGTGGATGCTCTTGCAAATGATTTATGGGAAAATAAAGGAAAATCAGTTGTTGTTTGCGGAATTAATCATACTGCCGTTCAGAATCTGGTGAATGGTATCAATGCTTTGCTTGATAATTACGGAGCAACCATTGATCTTGACAATCATTCTCATTTGCGCCAGGGAAATGATGTTGATGTTGCGACATTGATTGACGAAATAAATAAGGGCGAAGTTGCTGCCGTTCTCATTTACAATTCCAACCCTGTATATACATTGCCGAATGGAAAGCAATTTGGCGATGCGCTCAAGAAAGTTTCTCTTTCTGTTTCCTTCGCCGATCACACTGATGAAACGGCCTCGATGTGTCAATATGTATGCCCCGATCATCATCCGTTAGAGTCATGGAATGATGCAGAGCCGAGACAGGGAATGTATTCGCTTACTCAGCCTACCATTGCTCCGCTGTTTTCCACGCGCCAATTTGCTGAGACACTTTTAGTGTGGGCTGGCAATACAACAAATTATCACGATTATATTGTTCAGCACTGGAATAGCGCGATACTTAAAGGAGCGTCGTGGAATAAAGTGCTTCAGGATGGTGTTTTTGAATCTTCTCCACTTGAAGCGAAGAATTATAAATCGGCTGCTAACCTCAATTCTGCTGCAGGAGCCATTTCTTCAACCTCTGCCAAAGGCGGTTCGGGGATGGAAATGACCATCTATGAAAAGACAGCGCTGGGTAGTGGTGTGCAGGCAAACAACCCGTGGTTACAGGAATTGCCTGATCCTGTTTCCAAAGTTACCTGGGATAACTATTTATCTGTTTCCCCAAAGGATGCCCGCGAAAAAGGCTGGAAGCAAGGTAACGTGGTTGAGGTAAAAGCGAACAATGTCAGTGCGAACGTTCCGGTTTTAGTTCAACCCGGTCAGATAGCAGGAACAGTTTCTCTTGCTCTTGGCTATGGAAGAACGGGTGCAGGAAAAGTTGCCGATAACATCGGTAAAAACGCTTACCCGTTTGTCTCTGTGGTAGATGGTAACATGCTTTACTCTGCAAGTAATGTTGCAATCAGCAAAACAACGGACGAAGATTATGCCCTTGCTGCCACGCAAACTCATCACACCATGATGGGACGTGCCATTGTAAAAGAAACTACTCTGGAGGAATATGTAAAAGATCCGAGAGCAGGAAATGAGGCTGAATTGTTCGGAGTAAGAGTCGGCAAGCAGGAATTCAAAAAGCCTGCTCACGAAGTAAACCTGTGGAATGATTTTGAAAAAGGAAATCATTTCTTCGGAATGTCCATTGATCTTAATTCATGTATAGGTTGCGGTAGCTGTGTGATTGCCTGTACTGCCGAGAACAACGTTCCGGTTGTAGGCAAGACAGAGGTAATGCGCAGCCGCGAGATGCATTGGATCAGAATTGACCGCTATTTTTCATCCGACGCCGATCCGAAAGAACATGGCGAAGGCGATATCAAAGCGATGGAGATCCCGTCCGATGTTCCGAAGGTTGTTTTTCAGCCGGTCATGTGCCAGCATTGCAATCATGCACCTTGCGAAACAGTGTGTCCGGTCATTGCCACTAGCCACAGTTCGGAAGGGCTGAACCAGATGATATATAACCGCTGCGTTGGAACCCGCTATTGCGCCAACAACTGTCCATACAAAGTGCGACGCTTCAATTGGTTCAGATATTCAGACAATAATACGTTTGACTTCAATATGAACAACGATTTGGGCAAGATGGTTCTCAATCCAGACGTGGTAGTTCGTTCGCGCGGGGTGATGGAGAAATGTTCTCTTTGTGTTCAGCGCCTGCAGGAGGGAAAACTCAATGCCAAGCGCGAAGGAAGAAAGGTGAAGGACGGAGAAATTCAAACTGCCTGCGCGCAAGCGTGTCCCACCCAGGCAATTACTTTCGGAGATTATCATGATAAGGATAGCGAACTGAATAAAATGTGGAAGCCCGCAGAGCGCAGCTATCATTTGCTTGAGGAATTGGATGTGCAGCCTAATGTTTTCTACCAAACGAAGGTTCGGAATGTAAAACCGGAAGCGGTTCATCACGGGAGGGAAGCACATTCGGCTGAAAAGATATAACTACAACTTGCCTGCCTTTAGGCAAGGCTGATAATAAAGAAACAGATGTCAGAAAATGTTGTGCAATATGAAGCGGTAGTAAGAGATCCGCTGATACTCGGCAAAAAGTCGTATCACCAGATGACCGAGGATATCTGCAAGCCGGTGGAAGGTAAAGCGAACAAGTATTGGTGGTTAGCTTTCACGATCTCCGCTGCTGCCATGACCTGGGGAATTCTATGCCTCGCATATACAATCGGCAACGGAATCGGCTCGTGGGGATTAAACAAGACTGTGGGGTGGGCTTGGGACATCACTAACTTCGTTTGGTGGATCGGGATTGGTCACGCCGGAACGCTTATCTCTGCAATCCTTCTGCTGTTCCGCCAACGCTGGAGAATGTCCATCAATCGTTCAGCCGAAGCAATGACCATCTTTGCCGTAATCTGCGCCGGGCTTTTCCCATTGTTTCACACTGGCCGCCCGTGGCTCGATTACTGGATGCTTCCGCTACCAAACCAGTTCGGATCACTATGGGTCAATTTCAATTCGCCGTTATTGTGGGATGTATTTGCAATCTCAACATACTTTACTGTATCCCTCGTCTTCTGGTATCTTGGTTTGATTCCTGATCTTGCCACTATCCGTGATCGCGCCATCACTCCCATGCGTAAATTCATATATGGAGTGCTCTCTTTTGGATGGAAGGGCACGGCTCGCGACTGGCACCGCTTCGAAGAGGTAGCTTTGGTGCTGGCGGGCTTGTCAACGCCGCTGGTTCTTTCGGTTCACACCATCGTATCGTTCGACTTCGCCACGTCCATCGTTCCCGGATGGCACACCACCATCTTTCCGCCTTACTTTGTTGCCGGAGCAATCTTCTCAGGTTTCGCCATGGTGCTCACGTTGATGATCGTTGCCAGGAAGGTTTTAAATCTTGAAGAGTATATCACCATTCAGCATATCGAACTGATGAACAAGATTATCATTCTTACCGGTTCGATCGTCGGTATTGCATATATAACCGAATTTTTCATTGCATGGTATTCCGGTGTGCAATACGAATCGTATGCTTTCATGAACCGCGCCTTCGGTCCTTACTGGTGGGCTTACTGGAGCATGATGACGTGCAACGTAATTACCCCCCAGCTTTTCTGGGTCAGGAAAATCCGCACCAGTGTGATGGCTACGTTTATCATTTCCATCTTCGTCAACATCGGAATGTGGTTCGAGCGTTTCGTAATCATTGTTACCTCGCTGCATCGCGACTATTTGCCTTCAAGTTGGACCATGTATTCGCCTACGTTCATTGAAGTCGGCATATTTGTCGGAACCATCGGGCTGTTTTTTACCTGTTTCCTTATCTTTTCACGGGTATTCCCTGTGATTGCATTGGCTGAATTGAAAACGGTGATGAAAAGAACCAGTAATCAGTATAAAAAGAAAGGCATATAAGAATATCATGTTACATGTTATTAGTTATACGAAATTGTTTGTGGGACAGGAAGCAGGAAAATAATGAAACATCGTATTACATATAACAAATAACGTATAATTTTTAAAAATATGGCAAAAAGAATTTACGGAATATTTGATGACGAGGAGATTTTGATGGATGCTATATCAGCGCTGAAGTCAAAAGGCGTGAAATGCGTGGATGCGCAGACGCCGTTCCCCGTGCATGGCATAGATAAGCTGCTGGATGTTCCCCGCACGAGAATCTCCATTGCCTCTTTCATGTATGGCGCCACCGGAACCACGCTGGCTTTGCTCATGACGTGGTACATGATGGTGCACGACTGGCACATAAACATCGGCGGCAAGCCAAATTTTATGTTCTACATGAACCTGCCCGCATTTATCCCTGTCACTTTTGAAATGACCGTTTTCTGCGCCGCCCACGGAATGGCATTGACGTTCCTTCTTCGCAGCAAAATATTACCTGGCGTGACTGCCCCCATTCCTCACCCGCGTCTTACCGACGATAAGTTTGTATTGCATATAGATGTAAAAGATCAGAATAAGCTGGACGAAACCGTCACGATGATCAAGTCTGCCGGCGCGTCCGATGTATTGTTGAAGTCCATGCAATTTGCCTGATAAAAAATGAAGAAATTTTTTAAATATATAGTGCCTGTTGCAGCGATTGCTGTTTTTGCTTCCTGCAACAGCGGGCCGAAAAACACCGGGCTTGAATACATGCCCGATATGTATCGTTCGCCTTCGTATGAAACGTATTCGCCGAACCCGCTTTTTAAAGACAGCATGACGGCGCAGAAACCGGTTGCGGGAACCATTGCGCGTGGCAATGCTATATACACCGACATTGACCGTATGCCTTATCCCTATCCCGAAACAAATGAAGGCTACGAAGCAGCGGGAAGGGAATTGAAGAATCCTCTTGAAAAGACTGAAATAAACATGGCGGAGGGAAAACGCCTGTATGAAAACTATTGCACCCATTGCCACGGCGAAACCGGTCAGGGCGATGGATTGGTGGTTCAGCGTAATGGTCCAAAACCTCCGGCATATAATTCAGAACAGTTGAAAGATTTACCGGAAGGAAAAGCCTATCACACAACCGAATTCGGAAAAAACATGATGGGATCGCACGCTTCGCAGTTGACGGCATCGCAACGGTGGAAGATTATTATGTATGTCCAGACGCTGCAGCATAATTCCGGTATGGCGCAGGCTGATTCGACAAAGGCGGCGCCCGCTAAAAAGGGTTGATAGATAAAGAGGAAAGCAGAATTGATGAAATTTGTAGCAGAAATAGATAAAAAGGTGACTTCTACGATGGAGGGGGTGAAAAAAAGTGGATTTTCGATGAAGAAAAGTTACGTTTCTGTCATCGCCGCGTATGTTTTCATGAGCGCCGCGTACGTTTTTGTCAGCTCCGCGTACGTTTTCATGACCGCCGCGTATGTTTTTGCCACCGCCGCATACGTTTTCGTGAGCGCCGCGTATGTTTCCGTCATGACTTCTTACGTTTCCGTGAGGAAATCGTACGTTTCTGTGGCGACTTCCTATGTTTTTGTGAGAGATTCCTACGTTTCTATCATCAAAACAAAGGATTTTATCGCGGAAAATGCAATTCGGCAAAATTCAACGAGCATTCAATTGGCTGAAAAGAGCAATTTGATGAGTTCAATATTCAATCGTTTACCAAAATTTATGATGGCGGGCAGCCCGGTCGTAAATTATAAATCATAATTCATAAATCGCAAATCACAGATGGAAGTGCAGTTTTCCGATCGTAAATACGAGCTTACTAAAAATAACAAGCTGATCCCGTTGGTGATGATGGCAGTCGGGGTGATTGCCATTGTAACCGGCTTTATGACCGATCACACCCGCGCCTGGGCATCATTGCTTCAGAGCAATTTCTACTTTACAGCGATAGCGCTTGCCGGAACTTTCTTTGTGGCGGTTCAATACATCGCGCAGGCAGGATGGGCAACCGGCATTCTGCGGGTTCCCGAGGCGATGGGTGGTTTCCTCAAATATGGAATGGCAGGGATGCTGCTGATTTTCATTTTCGGTCATCATGATCTTTATTTCTGGACGCATTCCGAATATTACGACCCGCAAAGCCCGGAATACGATCCTATCCTGGTCGGTAAGAGTGGCTTCCTGAACATGCCGTTTTACATCACGCGCGTTTTGGCTTATGCTATTATCTGGGTAGGATTCACGTATGTGCTTCGCAGAAATTCGCTGAATGAAGATGTGAACGGTGGTACGACTTACTACAATAAATCGGTTACTGTGGCAGCCATATTCATGGTTTTGTTCGGAATAACGTCATCCACCTCGGCCTGGGATTTCCTCATGTCTATAGATGCTCACTGGTTCTCCACCCTTTATGGCTGGTACACCTTTATAGGGTTGTTTGTGAGCGGGCTGGCAATGATGTGCCTGTTCATTCTTTACCTCAAGGGGAGGGGATATATGGAACATGTGAATGAAAATCACCTTCATGATGTGGGAAAGTTCATGTTCGCCTTCACCATCTTCTGGACGTACCTCTGGTTTTCGCAATTCATGCTGATTTGGTACGCCAACCTTCCCGAAGAAGTGGTTTATTATAAAGTTCGTTGGGAAAATTTCAGAACGCTGTGGGTAACCAATCTCTGCGTTAATTTTATCGCTCCGTTCCTCGTCTTAATGACGCGCGATGCAAAAAGACAAAGAAGGATTATGTGGGTAGGAGGAATCATTATCGTCGGCGGGCATTGGATTGATATATTTATGATGGTGATGCCGGGTACAGTAGGTGCCAACTGGTGTATAGGCTTTGTGGAAATCGGAACCATGATCGGGTATCTCGGATTGTTTATCTGGTCAACTTTGAGTGAACTGTCGAAAGCGTCATTAGTGCCGAAGAATCACCCCATGTTGCAGGAGAGTTTGCATCATCACATTTGATTAAATATTGATATTGTCAGTTGAACATTATCCACCGGGGCAGTTCAATAGTCAATAATAAATTATAAATAGAAAATGGTAACCCTTTTAATCTGGATTGTAGTTATTCTTGCCATCGTCACTGCTGTCAGGGCAGTGAGGATTCTGGAATTGGTAAATGAGTTGGGCGGTAAGCACGAGGAGAAAGTCACCGAAAAAGACAACAAACTCCAGGCAATGCTTTTGATGGTTTTCCTGTTTGTTGGGCTGGCAGGAATGACCTATTTCACCATTGATGCAAAAAAATACCTGCTGCCAATAGCAGCTTCCAAGCACGGAGTGCTCACCGACGACTACCTATATATCAATTTTGCCATCATCATTGTTGTTTTCGTTATCACCCAGTTTCTTTTATTCGGCTATGGATGGAAATACCGTTTCCGCACCGAGCAAAAGGCATACTTTTATCCGGTTAACCACAAGCTCGAATTTATCTGGACAGTTGTTCCGTCCATTGTTTTGATCGGGCTCATTGTTTACGGACTGAAACTTTGGAGCGACATTACTGCGCCCGCACCTAAGAATGCGATGGTGATAGAAGTATATGCCAAACAGTTTGACTGGACAGCGCGCTATGGTGGAGCGGACAATGCACTTGGAAAATCAAACTTTAAAAAGATTACGGACGAGAATCCGCTTGGTGTGGATGAAAAGGATCCGGCATCAAAAGACGATAAAATTACACGGGAGCTTCACTTGCCGGTGAATGTTCCGATTTTATTTAAAATTCACTCGCGCGATGTGATACACAGCCTTTACCTTCCTCACTTGCGCGCACAGATGAATGCTGTGCCGGGAATGTCAACTGAAATTTCTTTGGAGCCAACCATCACCACAGCCGAGATGCGTAAGATTATGAAGCATCCTACGTTCGATTACATTCTTCTTTGTAACAAAATTTGCGGTGTGGCGCACTATGGAATGAGGATGAAGGTGGTGATTGAAAGCGCCGATGACTTTAAGAAGTGGTATAAAGATCAAAACCTGGTTTTCCAACCCGCTGAAGTACCGGCGCCATCAGTTCTTCCCGCTGATTCGTCGAAAAAGACTGTGGCAATGCTGGAAAATTGATTATTGAATATTGATTACTGAAGAACGACGGACGTGGTAATTCTTCACACGTCAATTCTCAGCAGACAATTGTCATTAATAAATAATAAATTTGTAGATAAGTAAATTTAAAAGATAATGTCAGATCATTCCCATAACGGACATTCCGACCACGCTCATGATCATCATGAGCATCACACCACCTTCTGGACGAAATATGTGTTCAGCCAGGATCATAAGATGATCAGCAAGCAGTTTCTTGTCACTGCCATTGTGATGGCGGTGCTTGCCATGTTCATGTCTATGATTTTTCGTCTTCAGTTGGGCTGGCCTGATCAGAAATTCGGATTTCTTGAAAGCGTTCTTGGCAAATGGGGAAAGGACGGGAAATTAAGCCCTGACTTTTATCTTGCTCTCGTAACTATACATGGCACCATCATGGTGTTTTTTGTGTTGACCGGCGGATTATCGGGAACTTTCAGCAACCTGCTTATTCCTTTGCAGTGCGGCGCGCGCGATATGGCTTCGGGATTTTTGAATATGCTTTCGTATTGGTTCTTTTTCGGAAGCTGTGTGGTGATGTGCGCTTCGTTATTTGTGGAAGCGGGTCCTGCATCTGCCGGATGGACAATTTATCCGCCTCTCAGCGCCTTACCGCAGGCAATAGGAGGTTCGGGATTGGGAATGACGCTGTGGTTGGTTAGTATGGTGCTGTTTATTGCTTCGGCTTTGCTTGGAGGCATTAACTATGTAGTTACTGTGATCAACCTCCGGACAAAGGGAATGAGCATGACGCGGTTGCCGCTTACTATATGGGCATTCACGATTACTGCAATTCTCGGTATTCTTTCTTTCCCGGTTCTGTTTGCTGCCGCGTTGCTTCTTTTGTTTGACAGAAGCTTTGGCACCAGCTTTTATTTATCAGATATTTTTATCAACGGTGCGCCGCTTCATTATAGCGGCGGCAGCCCGATTCTCTTTCAGCATTTGTTTTGGTTCCTTGGTCACCCCGAAGTTTACATTGTACTGCTTCCTGCGTTAGGATTGGCTTCGGAAGTCATCGCTACGCAATCGCGCAAGCCGATTTTCGGATACAAAGCGATGATCGGCTCCATGCTGGTGATTGCTTTCCTTTCCTTTATTGTATGGGGACACCACATGTTTATCACCGGGATGAATCCTTTCCTCGGATCGGTGTTTGTGTTTACCACGCTGCTTGTTGCTATTCCATCGGCAGTGAAGGTGTTCAACTATCTCGCTACGCTTTGGAAAGCGAACATTGTTCTTTCTCCCGCCATGCTTTTCGCGATGGGATTAGTTTCCTTCTTCATTTCGGGCGGACTGACGGGAATTATCCTCGGCGATTCGGCTCTTGACATTAACCTGCATGATACTTATTTCGTGGTAGCTCACTTCCACATTGTAATGGGAAGTTCTGCCATCTTCGGAATGCTCGCCGGTGTTTATCATTGGTTCCCGCGAATGTTCGGAAGAATGCTGAACAACCGCTTGGGGTATATACACTTTTGGCTGACCATTGTTGGTGTTTACGGAACCTTTTTCCCGATGCACTTCGTTGGTTTAGCCGGGGCGCCTCGCAGGTACTATGCATATACAGCCTATGAAGGCTTTGATGCTGCCATCAACATCAATTACCTGATCAGCGGCTTTGCCATTTTGGGTGGTTTGGCACAATTGATCTTCGTTGTGAACTTTTTCTACAGTATGTATCGCGGAAAGAAAGCGGTGCAGAATCCATGGAAGAGTAATACAATTGAATGGACGGCTCCTGTTGAACATCTGCACGGCAATTGGCCCGGTGAAATCCCGACTGTTTACCGTTGGGCTTATGATTACAGCAAGCCGGGACATGATGATGACTTTATTCCGCAGACGTTGCCATATTCGCAAACGAAAAATTCAAATCTCCCAGGCGAAGAGTAGGGGATAGGTAAAAGATAATTGGAAGGGCTGTCAGAAACTGGCAGCCTTTTTTATTTGTTCAGAAAATATTCGGTCAGTCCTTCCTTCGGGCTTTTGATAACTTTTCCGATGGTGAGTTTTTTACTCGAGCCCTTTTCCCTGATCAAATCTTCAAGTTCTGCTGCAACCGATCCGACAAAGTGTACATGCAATTTTTTTGAATGCATCAGCGTGAACAGGTTGCTGCTGAAAAATTCATTTATGCCGCGATGCAAAAAATCTTTTATCCAGTTGTGATTTTTGTTCGCAATGATAAAAGGCATGAAAGAAGAAAGAAAAAGATTGGGATTAGGTTTCCGATAAACGGCTTCAATGATAGATTCCCTGTTCAGATCATACTTTTCGTAAAAGCTGCTGCTAAGCTCCTTTGGCAAATGCTCATATAGATAAGCCCTGAGAAGGTTTTTTCCGAAGTAAGCGCCGCTGCCTTCGTCGCCGAGGATGTATCCTAAGCCGAAATTTTTAGTGTGGATCTTCTTCCCGTCAAAAAGACAGCAGTTGCTACCTGTGCCGAGAATGGCAACGACTCCTTTCTTTTTACCGCAAGTAGCAATTGCCGCTGCCATCAAATCATTTTCAACCTGAATTTTTGCTGACGGAAAAAAAGTTTCCAGCGTATGCTCCATTCTTTCCTTTCCCTCTTCGTTGCCGCAGCCTGCGCCGAAGAAGTAAATCTTCTTTGCTTTTTCTGAGGCATCTTTGAGTAATCTTCCATTCGCCAGAGTTTGTAAAATGGTTTCTGAGGAAAGATGAACAGGATTCAATCCTTCCGTTTGAAATTCGGACTCAATATTTTTGCGGTCAATAATGACCCAATCGGTTTTAGTGCTTCCACTGTCTGCAACGATAATCATAAAAATAAATTTTCTTTTTTCCTTTCTCTTGAAAGGGTTGTAGTGAAACCTCTATGCGCCAACTTGTGAACGAATAATATTCAGCGCCCCGCCTGCTTTGAACCATTCAATCTGCTGTTCATTATATGAATGATTCACCTTGATCTGGTCTGATGATCCGCTCTTATGATTCAATACAATGGTGAGTGGAACTCCGACGGCAAAATTTGTCAGTCCGATAATATCAATACTATCATCTTCCTGAATTTTGTTGTAATCATACTTATTGGCAAAAGTCAACCCAAGCATCCCCTGCTTTTTCAGGTTTGTTTCATGGATGCGGGCAAATGATTTTACAAGAATGGCACGAACACCGAGGTGACGAGGCTCCATTGCAGCATGTTCGCGCGAAGAACCTTCGCCGTAATTCTCATCCCCCACTACAATTGAACCTATGTGTTCAGCCTTATATGCACGCTGAACTTTCGGAACAGAATCATAGCGTCCCGTCAGCTGATTTTTTACCGAATCGGTTTTGTCATTAAACGAATTGATAGCACCGATCAGCATGTTGTTCGAAATATTATCAAGATGTCCTCTATACTTAAGCCAGGGACCAGCCATCGAAATATGATCGGTAGTGCACTTGCCTTTTACTTTAATCAAAAGCTTTAATCCCTTAAGGTCGGTACCTTCCCATGCAGGGAACGGATCGAGCAATTGTAATCGGTCGGAAGCGGGAGAAACTTTTACCTGCACATTGCTTCCATCTTTTGCCGGTTGCTGATAGCCTGCGTCCTTCACCGCAAAACCTTTTATTGGCAACTCAACTCCCTGCGGAACATCCAGCTTTACTTTTTCTCCGTCTTCATTCACCAGCGTATCAGTCAAAGGATTAAAACATAAATCACCGGCAAGAACCATTGCTGTTACTATTTCCGGCGACGCAACAAAGGCATGAGTGTTCGGATCGCCGTCATTTCGTTTTGCAAAATTGCGGTTGTAAGAAGTGATGATCGAATTTTTCGGCTCACCGCTTTTTCTGTGTCGTGCCCACTGACCTATACAGGGTCCGCAGGCATTGGCAAGAACCACTCCACCTATTTTTTCAAATTCCTGCAACAGCCCGTCCCGCTCCGTAGTATATCTCACCTGTTCCGAACCGGGCGTTACCGTAAATTCTGCCTTCGCTTTTAATTTCTTTTTAATGGCAAGCTGCGCAATAGAAGCCGAGCGTGTAATATCTTCATAGGACGAATTAGTACACGAACCGATCAAACCAACTTCAAAATAGCGGGGCCATCCGTTTTCTTTCACCGCCTGGGCAAATTTCGAAATAGGCCATGCCAAATCAGGAGTGAACGGACCATTGATGTGCGGCTCCAGTTCCGAAAGATTTATTTCAATCACTTCGTCAAAATATTTTTCAGGATTTTCATACACCTCTTTGTCACCGCGAAGATGCTCGGCAATTTTATCCGCTTCGGCAGCCACATCGGCACGGTCGGTACCCTTCAGGTAATCCGACATTTTTTTGTCATAGCAAAAGATCGAAGTGGTAGCGCCGATCTCCGCACCCATATTGCATATAGTTCCCTTTCCCGTGCAGCTCAGCGATTCAGCGCCGGGACCGAAGTATTCAAGAATTTTATCCGTTCCGCCTTTCACCGTCAGGATGCCCGATACTTTCAGGATCACATCTTTCGACGAAGCCCATCCGCTCAGTTTGCCCGTCAGCTTCACGCCGATCAGCTTCGGAAATTTCAGTTCCCACGGAAATCCAGCCATCACATCACACGCATCAGCGCCGCCAACACCAATGGCAATCATTCCCAATCCGCCTGCATTCACCGTGTGCGAATCCGTACCGATCATCATTCCTCCCGGAAATGCATATTGCTCCAACACCACCTGGTGAATAATGCCCGCACCAGGTTTCCAAAAACCGATGCCATATTTATCCGAAACAGAAGCAAGAAAATCATACACCTCTTTATTCTTATCCAACGCAGTATTCAAATCCTCTTTCGCCCCAACCTTCGCTTGAATCAGGTGATCGCAATGAACCGTGGACGGCACCGCAACCTTCGCCCTGCCCGCCTGCATAAACTGCAGCAACGCCATCTGCGCCGTCGCATCCTGCATCGCCACGCGATCCGGATTAAAATCAACATACGATTTGCCGCGCTCGAAACGTTTTGAGTCCGAGGTTTGATGTTCGGAGAGATGAGCGTAAAGAATTTTTTCGGTCAGCGTAAGCGGATGCCCCGTTGTTTTGCGCGCCGCTTTGATGCGTTCAGGCATCTGCCCATAAACCGCTTTAATCATGTCGAAATCGAAAGCCATAGTCGGAAGAATTTAGAGGGCAAATTTACTAAAACAATCGGCAGTCACAGGAAGTGATGAACGAAAGTAGGTGTGATTTATGAATCGTCTCTACTTTTTTGGCGCGGACACAGCACAGCTATTTATAACCGACCGTCCCGCTGTCCGCTATATCTTTTTTTGCTTCTCTTATTTTTTAATTTGGGAAAAAAAGGATGCCGCTTCCATGCGCCACCGCTGAAGCTTTAGCGGCACGCGGTCGGGCGCGATAACAAACGGTGTACTCATCTATAAACCTGACGCCACACGAACCTGTTTCCTGAAGCATGTGAAAATAAATAGAATGCCGGTCGCTGGCATATCAAAGAATTGTTATTTTTGCTAAGACAAAAATTCAAAATAGAAACACTTAATTATTTTTTATGAAAAAATTCCCGCTGCTTAATTCCCGCATCATCATCATGCCATTGGTTGTTACTCCCCGCGTGATAGCCGTGCTCGATTATCCGCGCGACATTGAAGATTTTATCGAGTATGCAAAAACCATTCGTCAGTCCATGACATCTTCGTCACATTTCGGAAGCCTGTCCGCCCAACTTTCCGCTCTCAACACCGACATCGGCAAGCTGGTAACCACTCACACCGGAACACATTCAAAACCGCAAACCCATTTTGCAAGCGACCGCAATGTGGAGTTGCTGAAAGTGCAGAACGATTTGCGCGGGCTTCGCCTCGAGGTGCAGAAAATTGCCGACAACAATCCCGATCATGCAAAAGCCATCGTCGAAAGCGCCGGCATGAAGGTGAAAAAAGAGCGCACCATCAACAAGCAGGATTTTATAGCCCTAAGAGGCGAGCTTTCGGGCACGGCTAAACTGGTTGCCAAAGGAAGGCGCGACCGCCATGCGCACGAATGGGCAGTGAGCCTCGACGGCACAAACTGGACTCACATTCCCTCCACGCTTGCAGCCACCACCATTGCCGAAGGATTGATAAAAGGTTCGATTGTGGATTTCAGGCACCGCTATATTTTGAAAGACGGACCCACCGAATGGCTTTATTTCAATGATTTGGTAATAGCCTGACCAATTGCCGGAATTTTCAGTCACTTTTTCGCTGAAACTGCCTTCCTTTTCTACATGATTAGCGGAAATAATTTCTTCAAGCCCTGCTAATTCTATCAAAATTCACCCCTTGGTTGATTAAAAAGGTTGCTTTATTCACTAAAATAAGCCCTTTTTGTAATAAACCGTTCAAAGTACATAGCAGTAAGATAATACTGCGTAGCATTATGACTTTACTGCGTAACAGTATAATCATACTATATAACATGACAATCATAATGTATAGCAAGATGATAATACTGTGTATCAATATTAACATATTGCATAACAACATGATTATACTATGTCGCAAGATTATAATACTGTGTAACAATATGCTAATACTGCATAACAAGATGATCATACTGCTACTTAAATTGATTATTTGATGTAGAAAACGGGGTGAAATACTACGCCATCCTCTTAAAGGACTATTAAAAGTCTTTCGGGGATTTCATTCTTTGAATCGGGGACGGAATGTTTTGAATAGATGAGGGAGGCTTTTATCTATTATAATGAATGAAGCTTTTGAATGGATTAGGTAAGAGGGATGGGCTTTATGTTTTGAGAGAAGAAAGTATATTTGCATTGCGACCTGACTGGAACTTCGTAACCCGTCAGGAGATTTCTTCATGAGAGATAGGACAACTGTAATTTTCCTGATTGGTGTTGGAGTCTTAGTGCTTTTTATAATATTGGGAATTATAACTAAACGACAGGGGCAGAAAGTAAAGTTAGCCGAAGAATCGGATTTATTTTTTACAGATTTCAACCCTCAAACTGACATCAAGAATGGCAGAATAGTTTTACTCACATTTGGGTTGCCCATGTTTGAATTCAATCGAGAAGAAAGAGAAAATAATATTACTAAGAAGTACGGATTTAAATATGCGAACCAAGGTTGCATAGTGGACTCATTAAGTACTATAGCCGCTGATAAATACAATGACTACGTGATTAATTATTTGAAAAGCAGAAATGGGATTGATTGGTACGAGAAGTACCAAAAAGAATTGAAACTTCTTGATGATTCAATCGAAGGAGAAATGATGGCAGATGTTATTCAAAGAGATTCTACAGTACAGGAAGCGATTAAAATGGTTGACTCTGTTTCAAATCACAAAAAGCATCTAATTTTTTTGCCAGAAGTTATAGATACAACAACAGAGCTAAAATTATATCGAGTAAAAGTAATTGTAGATAACGGAATTGCTTTGACACATCTAAGCTTTACAATTCGTTTTGGAACTTGGGAGATAATTCAGGAGAAGTAAAACCTCGGATGGGCGAAGTTTCCGGGTAGGCATGTGCGGCTGCCAACTTCGACCTGTTTCATAGCTGGGGATTAAAAACAAACCCCTAAAAAGTTTCAAACCACAAGTGTCCGAAACCTGAGAACACAATGTTAACAATTTTCAATTAATTGGTTGATAAGGGAGTAACAGATATATTTTTACAGAAGTAAGAGAGATTAAACTCTTACTAATGCGAACATCTATTACAGTAAAGCAATTAATTAATTGTATTCCTGCTGAGACATTAGAGGAACTTGCTGAGATCACCCAGGTTGATCACCAGGTTAAAAAACTCAGTGGAGAAATTATGTTCAAGCTATTGCTGATGAGTGTGCTTAGCAACGAGAAGGTGAGCTTACGTGTAATGGAGGATTTATATCAAAGCAAGCGTTTCCGCATGCTTGTAAAGTTGGATACCAATAATACAACCAAACATACTTCCTTATCAGATCGATTAATTAATATTAAAGCTGAGTTTTTTGAACAACTCTTCGAAATCACTTACCGGCAATTATCTGCTAACTATAAAGCTGATGCCATGAAGAAACAACGAATCATACGCTATGATTCAAGTTGTATAGCCGCTTCTGCAAAGTTGCTAAAACAAGGCATTATCAACGGACAGCCTGATAAACAAGGTATTTACCAATTGAAGCAAGTAAAAATCAGCATTGGATTTGATGGATTACTGATTAGAAAAGCTAAAATTTACAACAAGCAAAAATATGCCGGGGACGATGAAGTATTGAGAGAAACAATTCTTGAAAGTGTAAAAGAAAAAAATGAAGTTATCGTATTTGATCGCGGACTTAAATCACGGCAAGCATTTGCAGAGATCTCCAATCAGGATAAATTCTTTGTCACACGAATGAACCCCAGCAAAGGTTATGATGTCATAAACACCATAGCTGCTGTAAAGGGTAAAAAAACATCCACCTTAGAATTGATCAGTGATGAAAATGTCTATTTATATCACGGAGATCATGTGAAATTTAAGATGCCTTTTCGATTAATTCGCTCTCAATCGTTGCAAAGCGGGGAACAACTATTCTTCATTACCAATATCTGGGATATGGATACAGAAGACATTACAGAGATATATAAAAGAAGATGGGATATTGAAGTATTCTTCAAATTCCTCAAGCAGGAAATGAATCTGAAGCATTTTACTTCTTACCGTGAAAATGGCATCAAAGTCATGCTCTATGTAACACTGATCGCAGCCATGCTGATCATGATTTATAAAAAGCTAAATCAACTCTCAAGTTACAAACGAGCTAAGAAATTATTTATCGAAGCATTGGATACAGAGTTAACTATAGAAATTGTAATATTGTGTGGTGGAAACCCCGATCAATCACAGTATCTAAAGCCAACGTAAGGTTTCGGACACTTGTGGTTTCAAACTCTTTAGGGGTTCTTCTTTTTAGGAGGTTTCTTCTTCGTTTAAAAATAAAAATAAGTTATCACCGCCCCACCTTTATCCTGATGCCTTCGCTGTGGGAAGTAAACTCAGGGGCATACATACATTGTATGGTGGTGATGCCATTGGCAAAATCGCCCTGCTGCGAAACCAGCAGCGGGTATTCGAAAACATAGGTGCCTTTGGGCAGATAGGAGAAAAAGAAATCAGTGGAGGCATCGTGGGTGCTTTCGTAATAACCCAGCCCATCCTGGAATTTGTATTGCGACAGCACGTTTTCAGGCTCCGTGCCCGATGCGCGCAGGTCTTTCATCATGACATATTCCATGTCGCGGTCAACGCGTAGCTCGATGCGCACTTTCAGGCGGTCGCCCGGTTTAAGATTTGCATTCTGATCAACCGCTGCAATCACTTTTCCTGATGCAGAATTTTGTTCGAGAAATAATTTCTTCGAAAGTTTCAGCGGCGTTTCATGCGGCGTGATCTTATCCATGTTTTCAAAATACTGCCAGTACAGTGCGCCCCATGCAGGCACGCTGTTGGGATTGGTCACTTTCACCGTGCCCATTTCAGATTTAATATCCGATCCCGCCCACGACGTTTTGAAATAACCTGTTCCGGCTTCGGTGCTGCTTGTGACCGAAGGGAGTGAGGTGACGGAAATTTTTCCAACGGTAATATCAGCCAACTTGGATTCAGAAAGGAAATTTGTTCCCTGCAATAACAGGGCGTAGCATGCTTCTGCCGTAGCCTTGGTTGTTTTCCAGTCGTTGGTTTGTTTGTTCTTCAGCAGCCAGCGTTGCATTTCGTCAACCATTTGTTTGTCTTTGGTAACGTCATGGAAAGCCTCGATCAGCAGGGATTGGGTTTCAATCGGCGCTTGTGCCCAATAGTAGCCGCCTACATTGTTTTTCCAGTAGCGTCCCAATTCTTCATTATATAGAGAGTTTTCTTTGAGTGATTTCAGAATATCGTTTGCCGTTGCCGTCTCATTATGCCTTGCAAGGCTGAGCGCCATCATGGCTTTGAGGTATTCGTTGTTGTCGAGCCAGAATTTTTTCTCCTGCGAGAGGTAATAATCAAAAGCCTTTTTATAATCGCTTGCAAGCGGAACATCCTTGAAAAAGCTTCTTGCATATAGATAATGTATCTGCATGGACGACAACTGCCTTTTACTGATATCGGCTTTCAGGTCAAGCATCTTTTTGTAATCGTCAGCGATTCGTGCATCGAGATATTGAATGGCTCGTTTCACCATGTTCCATGTTGCGTCATCGGTGCGAACGATTTTAATTCCGAGGTGATCGAGATGCCCGAATCCTTCTACAATGTATTGCGTCATATAGCGGTCTTCAGGCATTCCTTCGAACCATGTCCACGCGCCGTTGGGCAATTGCTTCTTTTGCAGTTTCAGCAAAGCGCTTTGCAGTTCATTCGACATTTTATTCAGATCGAACAGCAAGGCAATTCTTCTCTTTCGCTCCGATTCATCCTTTGCATCGAGCACCCACGGCGTTTGTTCAAGCATCAACTGCTTTAGTTCCTGGTTCTTTTCAAGATTTGAAAGAAACGCATCCGGCGACCGCGATTTCCATGAATCAAACACCGCTTTGATCTTTGGACTTGAATTGACGACGTGGGAAGCAATTGCATTGGCATAATAGCGCGAAAAAATCTGTTCGGAACATTCGTAAGGATATTCCATCATATATGGCAATGCCTGAACGGCATACCATGCAGGATTACTTGTAAACTCAAGGGTGAGCTTATGATTGCGAAGTGTGGTTGATGTTGTGACATTCTTCAACTTATCGAGCGTAAAGGTTTTCGACTGGTTGCTGTTTGCCCACAGAGGAACGGATTCCGTAACAAGAATTTTATTTGATAAGACAGGAATGACCATTTCTTCACCGTCAGAAAACTTTCCTGCTGAAGCCGTCACCCTGTATTTAATGGCGCCAATACCTTCCGGAATTGACAGGTTCCATCCGAGAGAAATATTCTGTCCTTTTCCAACTGTTAGTTTAGAGATAGAATCGCCTTTCAGAATTTTAGCGGTGATGTTCTGGCTCGTGATTGCATCGTATAATGATATAGAGGAGAGAACGCTGAGTGAAGTATCCGACAGGTTTGTGATCTTAGCAGGAAAGATCATGTTGTCTCCTTCACGAAGGAATCGCGGAGCATTGGGAATAATCATCAAATCCTTTTGTGTGACAAGCTCTTTTTGAATTTTTCCGTATTTCAAATCCTTCGTATGCGCAAACCCCATGAACTTCCATCGGGTCAGAGCATCAGGCATGGTGAAGGAAAAAATAGCTTCTCCGTTTTCATTCGTTGTAAGTTGAGGAAAGAAGAATGCTGTTTCGTCAAACCTGCTACGAGTTTGAATAGAAGGTGTTTTCCCTGTTGTTTCACTTTCAGTCTTTTTTCTTGCATCTCTATCGGGAATAGCTGTTATTTCTTCCTGCAAAACGGCTTCATCATTTTTCGTCTTGGGTGCATTTCCTTTAGCTTGTGTCTGATTACCTCCTGCAGCTGATGGAGCCATATCGGCATTGAGTGAACGTTGCATATACATGGGTTCTCCGCGCCTGAAATATCCAAAGCCCGCATCAAACCAATTCAACTGGTCGTACTGCCTGTAGCTCGGAGGAAAAATAATATTCCAATCTTTTGAATAGTTAGCCGAATTGACAATTCCGAACCCTGAACCGGCTTGAAAATTCCGTTTCATGAAATAGGAATTATATATATCAAAGTTCCATGCATGCGGAACAAAAGCATCAAGCGAAGCATCATACATGCCGGCGACCATTTCAGCGGCGATCTTGTCACTGTTCTTTCCGCTTAGTTTCAATCGCCACTCTTCTTTTGCTCCCGGCTGAAGCTTATCGCGAAATGTTTCAATGGATATTGTAAGTTCTTTATTGGTCCATGGAACCGTAATTTGGTTATCAAAATGATAAAATCGATTTTGCTTGATGAAACTAAAATGTACGGCTAAGTTTCCGCGGTGTTTTTCTTCAATCGGAATTTCAATCACTCGTTGTTCGTCATTCAACATCAGCCATTGTTTTGATGTGATTTCGTTTTTCCATTCTACTTCATAAAGCACTCTTACGTTTTTGTCATGAGTGCCGATAAGAAATTTTGCCATCTCACCGGGCTCTCCTTTATCATTGATTGCATTGAACCATGCAAATGAATTGACGGGACATTCTTTTTCTTTTGCAGAAAACAGCGTGAAGTAGCGAACGTATTTTACATCCTTACCATATTTATCTTTCGACTTCAGCTCGACCACATACTTTCCTTTTTTCCAACCTGCAAGTTGCAGCAGCTTTACAACGGAATCTTTATTCGTATCAAAGTTTCCGCTGAAAATCTGTTCAGCAGTTTTCCACTTAGTCATGTCATTTTCGTTTTCATATATATCATAAGGGAAAGTCTTTTCAAATTCTTCTTTCGTCAACGTATGCCTGTCGGATTTTTCCCACAAGCGATCACGAAGAAGACGCTGCGGTTGTTCAAGATGATTGATGGTAACACTTCCCTGTGCCGGCTCAAATTGATCAGCAATGTTTTTTGAATGAATGGTGAAAGATTTCATCAAGTCAGCATCTATATTCTCTTTTAAATCGGTGTCAAGAAATAACGCTTTGTAGGAAACAGAAACATTTTGCGAAGAGCTATGCGTCTCTCCGTTCAGGTCGGTAACATCGGCTGTTACTTCATAATTGAAAACCGGTTCAGATTCTTCGCTGATGCTTTTATCAGGAACGGCATTGAAAGTAATTTTAAAATTACCGTTTGAATCCGTCGTTGTGGTTCCGCTTGTAATCTCCGCTTCAGGCGTTGAAGGCATGAAAGCTTTTGAATAATAAATCCAACCGGGAAAGCGTGCACTGCGAACCACGTGATAGCTAATCTTTGCTTCACTGAGATTTGCCCCCGAGTAAGATATCGCCTTGCCTGTTACTGCAATCGCATCATTCAACCGGAAAGAACCTTTCACCGGCTCGAACGTCACTTCAAACTTCGGGCGCTTGTATTCTTCCACTGAAAAATAAAGCGAACCATTTTCATTTTGAATTCTCATCTGCCCAGTAAGAACACCTTGCGGAGTGGTAAACGATCCGTTAAAGGTTCCGTATTCATTAGTCGTCAGCGTTTGTTCGGATATTTTTTGTGAATTCACATCATAAAATTGCACAGCGGTTTTTTGTCCGGGCTTGATGGCGGATGTCTCGCCATCCGTTTCTATCAGGATGCCTTTGAAATAAATGGTTTGCCCGGGACGATATATAGAACGGTCAGTGAAAAAGAAAGTCTGGAGGTGTTTCTCCTTATTTGTATTGTATCGGAACTGATAAAAATTTCCTTTCAGGAAAAGCCTGTCATCACCGTTCACGAATTCAATGTCGAAGTTCCGGTAGTTGTCTTCCGCAGGAATAGCGATGTATCCTTCTTCATTGGTAATATATGAAGCGCCTTTTTTCTGCTCGTACTTGCGGGAAGTGTAACTGTATTGCGAAAAATAAAGCGTGGCGCTCACATTCTTTAAGGGTTCGCCTGATGTACGGTTCAGAACATATACATCAAACGTTCCATTTTCAAGCCTGCGGTTGATGAAACTGATATTTGAAATCCAGGCGGTGGAATATGCCACAGAGTTTTTCTCATACGTAAACGACTCGCTTGTCGAAGCAATGACGATGTATTTGCCCAAAGGCATTTCAGGAATCTTTACTTCTGCCGAATGACTTTGCTTATCGCCATCATCAGGAAGAGTGATATTCCATTCTTTAACCGGCTTCAGGTTCAGATAAGTTTTCACCAACTGCTCTCCATATAGTCCCTCATTTTCCGAATCGTCTTTATCATTTTTTGCAATACGGAAGTACAGTTTGCTGATGTTTTTATAATTTACTTTGGCAATGAACGGTTGACCGGGAGCATTTACCCGTTCCGACTGAAAAGAAAAGGATTTCTCATTGATCATGCTTTTAAGATACTTGCAGTTCAGCCCGCCCTGCGAATAAGGAAACCGCGAAATGGCTACATCACAAATCTGCTCCGCTTTCTTTTTCATCATATGGAATTCTTCTGCTTCACCTGATTTGTATTGATCTCCTTTAGCCGAATAATAATTTGCTATTTCATACAAGGCATCCGTGCAGCCCGGATATTCTGCATACTTATCAGCAATGCGCTGCAACGACAACAGGTAGAGCGAATCTTTTTTGTCAACTGTCAATTCAGAATTAACAAACTTCAAACGCTTCAGGTCAGCGTCAATCAATGCGCCGGGATGAATATCGTCGAGATGGAAATTAAGCAAATCGCGAAGAATCAGAATGGCATTGTATTTCATACTCAACGTGTCATCCGTCTTTAAAGGAAGGCGCAGAAATAAATCAGGTATATCCAGGTAAGCTACATTATCTATATGATAGGCATTGGAAGGCTCCGTCAGTCCCGATTCTTCATTCATAAAAAAATCAACGGCGCGGTGGGCAAGAAAATCATACAGCGAAGGACGAAACTTGCGGGCTTCAGGCGTATTGCCTTTAATAATGATTGAATCAAATATATTTACCTGCACTTTCTGCGAAGAGTCTTTATCAGCCAACGAAAGCTGGTAATGCCTCACGGTTTCCTGCAAAATCTTTTTCAAGTCCCAGGTATTGATGTCATCGCTTTTATAATTCACCGTTTCCGAGCGGTTCATAAACTGCCAGCGGTTTTGCTGGTAAAAATTCCAGTACGTTTCGGCAAGCATACTGTGTAGCAGAGGTCGCGCCGGAAACTTTGCTTCATTAATTTCTTTGTTCAAATCGGAGATCGCTTTTTTAACCGCATCTTCTTCCATCAGATTCTGAAACTTGATGCGATGAATCACCGCCTTAACCAATTGCGGAGGTTCGTTTTCGGTTTTCGCTTTGGCATATATTTTCATCACTACATCCAACGCCGATTTGCTCAGCCCTTTTTTCTGCAGGGAATCCACGCGATTCCAAAGTGATCCATAGGAAGCAGTCTGAGGCTTGGGCTTTGAGGTTTGAGGTTTTTGCTTTGACTGGAAATAATTCCATGCAAAAGCGGAGGCGGAAAAAAGAAAAAGAGCGAGAATGATTTTGTTCTTCATAAATTTGTTTAGGGTCAGCGATCAAAAGTAAGACACAATAGCAAAACCTATTCCATAAATAATAAATGAAAAATAAATCTTCCTTAGTAGTTGCACATTAATGATTCAGTAGGCGAGCAGACCTCTTTCGTAATTGCGAATACATCATGGCGAAATATGAACGGTGATTAAAATCCCAATATCAGTCCTTTTGATTGCATTCCGTTTTTTTGAAGTGGTGCAGATAATCGGGTTGATTAATTCCTGTGCCGACACAATTTGTTTCGGATCAGGAATTTTTATTTCCATGCGTAGGCAAATTATTGGGAACGGAAATAAGAAGTTTCTGGTCTGAACGAAAAAAAGCCTGATCTGAAGTAAGAATTTTCAGGTCTGAAGGAAATATCCTCAGATCTGAGGAAAACGTCCTCAGATTTGATAAGAAAATCCTCAGGGCTGAGGAAAACCTCCTCAGATCTGATTAAAACCTCCTCAAACCTGAGGAGAAAATATTCAGACCTAAAAAATGCATTTTCCGATTAAATTTAAGCATTTTTTGTCTTTTCATAATAAATTAAAGAGGTTTTGAAAGTGTTCTGATATAATGTGTTAAAACAAAGGGAGTGGATAAATTTGATCCATAAAGCCTTCTGCCCGAAAGTCATTTTTACAAGCCCGCAGCGTTCAATATAACTTGTGTTGTATTAGAAAAAGAAGTTTAATCAAATGTAATTTCTTAATCCACTCAATTTGGAACGATTTTTTATGTTTCGAAAAATGTTTTTTTGCCAAATATGTAAAACTTGAGGGATAGAATGGGACTAATCCGGAACTCTGCCATAGACGCCAATTTTCTATTGACACGTGTTGTTTTAATGCCTACATTTACGCACTCAATCTAAGTTGGTTATAAGGAACCATATTTGAAGAAAAATAACCCTTTAGAGTCACTTTATAAGATGAAAAAATGGTGATTCTGAATGATTGATTTAAAGTTTTAATTCATTTTTTTAATAGGAATTTACTCAATCTAAAAGAACAAAATTTATGAAAATAATTTCTAAGCTATTAACTGCCGTTTGTCTTGTAAGTTGTATGGGACTAATTGGCATAAACGAGGGGTATTCGCAGGGAGTGGGAAACCATTTAACTTTTAGTATTCAAAATTGCTCTCAAACTTCAGGTAATACTATACAGTTTGATTTATATGTGGTAAGCGATGGTGCAACTACCAGTGATTTGCGGGCAAATTCGTTTCAATATGGTATAAACTTTAATACGGGTATTTTGCGTCCTTGCGCAGTAATCACACCCTCTTATGTATCCGGATCTTCTGCTTTTATTCCCCCATTAAATTTATTCAACTTTCCGGCTTCCAGTTTTCCAGATCATATCAGGATTGTAGAAGCTGTATATGGTGGAGGAAACACGGGGAATACCATGATCCGCAATCAACAATACAGAGTAGGAACATTTGTTCTTACCAGTACAATAAATTTTGTAAATAATACGAATCCTAATCTGACCTTGCAATCCACAATTACAGGGGGAAAAACAGCCTGTGGAGGAGCTTTCTATATTGGTTCGGCACTGGGCACAACTGCCTTTTCTACTCCCGGTACCGGAGATGGTCAGAAAAGTGTAACAGGTTCCTGTTCTATTACTTTAACAGCTCCATGTATGGTTGTTGTCACAGCCAGCAGCAACACTCCCGTTTGCGAAGGGAATGATATTAATCTCTCGTCGGCAGTTTGCGGGGGCACGGGTCCTTTTGCATATTCATGGGCGGGACCAAACAGTTTTGGTTCAACGGAGGCTAATCCCAATATCCTTTCTGCTCTTCCGGCTAATTCAGGCAATTATACAGTTTCGGTTACTGATGCTGCCGGATGCATAGGATCTGCATCTACTGTTGTTTCTGTTGGCAAAACTTTTGCGAATTATATTACGAACGAAGTGCTGGTTTCTCCCACAATATATGAGTTCGATGTTTATCTGCTGAGAACAGTACCTCAGGCTTTTGAATATGCAGCAGGACAGTGGGGTATATCTATAAATTCAGCTGTTGCAAATGGTGGAACATTGACTGCAGCAATTGTTGGAAACAGTGACCTAGCAGCCTCCCAAGTACCAAATAATGTTCAATCTCCATTGCCCTTGGTAGGCGGCTTTTATTATTATAACATTGCAGGAAGAACACCTCCGTCTGCCGGTTCAGGAACTATGATCAGCAATATGAGTCTTGGTTGCACAGCTCCGGGAACCCGCGTTGCTACATTCAGAATAATAAATAGTGTTCCTTTTGCAGCAAATAGCCAAATGCACCTTGCATTCAACTTTGTTGCGGCTGCCAATGCAACAGAAACAAAAATCAATGCATATTTAGGAGGAGTCAATACCGATATTACAAGTTGCGGGAAATTCTATTCATATAACTCAACAAATACATGTGTTCAAGACCTTGTATTAAATCCTAATGGCGGTTGTACTCTTGTCGCTTCAGCAAGTGCCACTTCCGTCAGTTGCTTTGGAGGAAATGATGGAACTGCAACGGTAACACAATCAGGAGGGACTCAGCCATTTCAATATATATGGAGCAATGGTCAGACTTTACAAACAATAACAGGACTAACAGCAGGTACATATGCTGTTACAGTTACTGATGGCGCCGTCTGCACAGCTACAGCATCTGCGGTGGTGAGCGCACCTTCTGCCTTAAATGTTTCTTGTGGAGGAGCCCATGTCTTTTGCAATGGAGGAAATACCGGTTCAGCATCTGTCACAGCCAGTGGCGGCACAACGGCATATACTTACAAATGGAGCAACGGTCTATCCACATCATCCATCAGTAGTCTCACCACAGGCACTTATACTGTAACGGTAACCGATTCGAAAAGCTGTACGATTACTTGTTCTTTTAATGTTACTCAACCGCCAGTCTTGTCGGCTAATTGTGGTGGCACATCTGTTTCCTGCAATGGAGGCAATAATGGCTCAGCATCCGTAACAGCCAATGGAGGAACAACAGCATATACTTACAAATGGAGTAGTGGTCCAACCACGTCTTCCGTCAGCAACCTCACCACAGGCACTTATACAGTGACGGTAACCGATTCAAAGAACTGTACAGCTTCTTGCATGTTTAATGTTACTCAACCGCCCACTTTGTTGGCTAATTGCGGCGGAGCACATGTTTCCTGCAATGGAGGAAATAATGGCACCGCTTCCGTCACAGCCAGTGGCGGCACAACGGCATATACTTATAAATGGAGCAATGGCCCGACCACATCTTCCATCAGTAATCTTATAACAGGCACTTATACAGTGACGGTAACCGATTCAAAAAGCTGTACGATTACTTGTTCCTTTAATGTTACTCAACCACCTGCCTTGTCGGCTAATTGTGGTGGCACATCTGTTTCCTGCAATGGAGGCAATAATGGCTCAGCATCCGTAACAGCCAATGGAGGAACAACAGCATATACTTACAAATGGAGTAGTGGTCCAACCACGTCTTCCGTCAGCAACCTCACCACAGGCACTTATACAGTGACGGTAACCGATTCGAAAAGCTGTACGATTAGTTGTTCTTTTAATGTTACTCAACCACCTGCCCTTGTAGCTAATTGCGGAGGAACAAATGTAACTTGTAGTAGCGGTGGATCAGCGTCGGTAACAGCCAGCGGGGGGGCACCAAATTATACTTACTCATGGGATAATAATTCCACCACATCCTCTATTAATAACCTGACGGCAGGCACGTATACGGTCACAGTTACTGATTCAAAAAACTGCAGTGTAACATGTTCTTACGAAGTCACTCAGCCGGCCTCTCAATTGGCAGCTTCTTGTGGAGGTAGTAGCGTATCCTGTAATGGCGGTAGCAATGGTACTGTATCGGTAACTGCAAGTGGGGGCTCACCAAATTATTCTTATTTATGGAGCAATAATTCCACCACTTCTTCTATTAGCAATCTGACAGCCGGGACTTATTCGGTAACAGTAACAGATGCTCAAAATTGTAAGGCATCTTGTTCCTTTAATGTTAGTCAACCACCGGCCTTGTCGGCAAATTGCGGTGGAACACCTGTTTCCTGCAATGGAGGAAATAATGGCTCTGCATCTGTGACAGCGAGTGGCGGCACAACGGCATATACATACAAATGGAGCAATGGTCCGACCACATCTTCCGTCAGCAACCTCACAGCAGGCACCTATACTGTGACGGTAACCGATTCGAAAAGCTGTACGATTAGTTGTTCTTTTAATGTTACTCAACCCCCAGTCTTGTCGGCTAATTGTAGTGGAACGCCTGTTTCCTGTAGTGGAGGAAATACCGGTTCAGCATCTGTTACAGCCAGTGGCGGCACAACGGCATATACTTACAAATGGAGCAACGGTCCAAGCACGTCTTCTGTCAGTAACCTCATAGCAGGCACATATACTGTGACGGTGACCGATTCGAAAAGTTGTACGATTACTTGTTCCTTTAATGTTACTCAACCACCTGCCCTTGTAGCTAATTGCGGAGGAACAACAGTTTTGTGTAATGGAGGTAATAATGGCTCTGCTTCTGTCACAGCCAGTGGCGGCACAACGGCATATACTTACAAATGGAGCAACGGTCTATCCACATCATCCATCAGTAGTCTCACCACAGGCACTTATACTGTAACGGTAACCGATTCGAAAAGCTGTACGATTACTTGTTCTTTTAATGTTACTCAACCGCCAGTCTTGTCGGCTAATTGTAGTGGAACGCCTGTTTCCTGTAGTGGAGGAAATAATGGCTCCGCTTCCGTTACAGCAAGCGGAGGCACACCAACCTATTTTTACAAATGGAGCAACGGTCCAACCACCTCTTCCATCAGTAATCTCATAGCAGGTACTTATACAGTGACGGTGACCGATTCGAAAAGTTGCACGATTACTTGTTCCTTTAATGTTACTCAACCACCGGCTTTATTGGCTAATTGTGGCGGCACATCTGTTTCCTGCAATGGGGGCAATAATGGCACCGCTTCTGTTACAGCCAGCGGAGGCACAACGGCATATACTTACAAATGGAGCAATGGCCCGACCACATCTTCCATCAGTAATCTTATAACAGGCACTTATACAGTGACGGTAACCGATTCGAAAAGCTGTACGATTACTTGTTCCTTTAATGTTACTCAACCACCTGCCCTTGTAGCTAATTGCGGAGGAACAAATGTAACTTGTAGTAGTGGTGGATCAGCGTTGGTAACAGCCAGCGGGGGGGCGCCAAATTATACATACTCATGGAATAATAATTCGACTACATCTTCCATCAATAATCTGACTGCGGGAACTTATACGGTGATAGTTACTGATTCAAAAAACTGCAGTGTAACATGTTCATATGTAGTTACTCAACCGGGCTCTCAATTGTCGGCATCATGTGGAGGCACCCACGTATCCTGTAATGGCGGCGGAGATGGTACGGCATCGGTGACTGCGAGCGGTGGCTCACCAAATTATACTTATTTATGGAGTAATAATTCTACCACCTCTTCTATTAGTACTTTGACGGCAGGGACTTATTCGGTAACAGTAACTGATGCTCAAAATTGTAAGGCATCCTGTTCCTTTAATGTTAGTCAACCACCGGCCTTGTCGGCAAATTGCAGTGGAACACATGTTTCCTGCAATGGAGGAAATACAGGGTCAGCATCTGTGACAGCCAGCGGAGGAACAACGGCATATACATACAAATGGAGCAATGGTCCAACCACATCTTCCGTTAACAACCTCACAGCAGGCACTTATACTGTGACGGTAACCGATTCGAAAAGCTGTACGATTACTTGTTCTTTTAATGTTACTCAACCGCCGGCACTTGTGGTTAATTGCAGTGGAACACATGTAACGTGCAGCAATGGAGGTTCGGCAACCATAAGCGCAAGTGGAGGTACACCAAATTATACTTATTCATGGAACAATAATTCCACTACTTCTTCCATTAATAACCTGACAGCGGGCACATATACAGTTGTAGTAACCGACTCCAAAAATTGTACTGCTTCTTGTACGTATGAAGTTACTCAACCAGTCTCTCAATTGACGGCTTCATGTGGAGGCACTCATGTATCCTGCAATGGCGGCAGTGATGGTACGGCATCGGTGAGTACGAGCGGCGGTTCACCAAATTATACTTATTTATGGAGTAATAATTCCACCACCTCTTCCATTAGTACTTTGCTGGCAGGTACTTATTCTGTTACAGTTACTGATGTTCAAAACTGTAAGGCTTTCTGTTCCTTTGTTGTTAGTCAACCTCCCGCTCTTGCGGCAAGCTGCAGTGGTACTAATGTATCAGTCAATGGCGGATCTGATGGCACAGCTTCAGTATCAGCCACAGGAGGAACGATTCCTTATTCTTATTCATGGAGCAATGGCGAAACTATTTCTTCTATTAATAACCTGGCTGCAAATACCTACTCTGTAACCGTTACTGATAATTGCGGAGCTTTTGCAACTTGTTCGTTTACGGTTACGGAACCTCCGGTTGCTTCTCCATTGAATGTTTTATGTAGTGGTACAAATATATCCTGTAATGGAAGCAACGACGGTTCAGCATCTGTATCAGCGAGTGGGGGAACACCTTCCTATTCTTATTCCTGGAGTCATGGCGAAACCACATCGTCCATCAGTAACTTGTCTGCAGGTACTTATACTGTTACTGTCACCGACAATTTGCAAGCCACAGCCACTTGTTCATATACTGTCACTGAGCCTTCTGCTTTGAATGCTTCTGCTTCACAGGGTGCGGCTATCGTTTGCAATGGCGGCACAACTACAGTTCTTATTTCTGCTTCCGGTGGTACCGCTCCTTATAACGGAACCGGCCCTTTCAATTTAGGTGCAGGTGCTTACACTTATACTGTTACTGATGGTCATGGATGCACCACCACTGCTTCCATTACAGTTACTGAACCAGGCGCTCTGAGTGTTTCCTGTGGCGGAACAGACGTTACTGTCAATGGCGGTTCTGATGGTACGGCTTCAGTATCAGCCAGCGGAGGAACATCTCCATTTTCTTATTCTTGGAGTACTGGCGAAACCACGGTTTCCATTAGTAATTTGTCTGCCGGAACCTATGCAGTTACCGTTACCGATAATTGTGGAGATAGTGCTGTTTGTTCGCATCCCGTCATCGAGCCGGCAGTTCTGAGTGTTTCCTGTAGTGGAACCAATATTTCCTGCCAGGGAAGTAATGATGGCACAGCTTCAGTATCAGCCAATGGAGGAACATCTCCTTATTTTTACTCCTGGAGCACTGGTGAAACTACATCTGCAATCAGCAATTTGTCTGCTGGTACTTATACAGTTACCGTCACTGACAATTTTCAAGCTACAGTCACCTGTTCATATGTTGTTACAGATCCTTCTATCCTTAACGTAGTTTGCAGCGGCAGCAATATTTCCTGTAATGGCGCCAATAATGGTTCTGTTGCCGCAACTGCAAGCGGAGGATCACTTTCGTACTCCTATTTATGGAGCAGCGGTGAAACCACCTCTTCGATCAGTGGCTTGTCTGTGAATACCTATACAGTTACTGTCACGGATAATTGTATAACTACTGTTACCTGCTCCTATGTCATTACAGAGCCATCTCTTTTGAATGCTTCTGCTTCTCAAGGCTCTGCTATTCTATGTAATGGAGCGACGACTACAGTTACTGTTTCTGCTTCGGGCGGAACTTCTCCTTACAACGGAACAGGTAACTTTACTGTTAGTGCTGGTGCTTATAGCTATACTGTCACGGATGCACATGGTTGCACGGCGATAGCATCCATTACTGTCACGGAACCCAATGCTTTAAATATTCTTTGTAGCGGAACAGATGTGACAGTAAATGGCGGTTCTGATGGTAGTGCATCAGTATCAGCCAGCGGGGGAACTTCTCCTTATTTTTATTCCTGGAGTAATGGCGAAACTACATCCTCTGCGAGCAACTTATCAGCCAACACCTATACAGTTACTGTTACGGATAATTGCGGTGCTACTGCCATCTGTTCTCATGCTGTTGCCGAACCGTCTGTGTCTTCTCCACTAAACGCTTCCTGTATTGGGACCGATATCTCCTGTAATGGCGCTAGCGATGGGACAGCTTCGGTATCAGCCAGTGGTGGCACATCTCCTTATTTTTATTCATGGGACAATGGTGAAACCACTTCTTCTATCAGTGGCTTGTCTGCAGGCGTTTATACTGTTACTGTATCCGATAATTCAGGAATCAGTACGACTGCTACTTGTTCCTATACCGTTTCTGAACCTGCTTCCCTGATAGTTTCCGCCGGCAGCAATAGTCCTGTTTGTGAAGGAAATACTCTTAACTTAACATCTTCCGGAACAGGAAACCCGACATATTCATGGACAGGTCCCAATGGGTTTAGTTCTACCGATCAAAATCCAAGTATTCTTAATGTTCAGGTATCTGCAACAGGTACTTATACTTTAACTGTTACTGATGGTGGCAGTTGTACTGCTTCCGCGACAATTAATGTGACGGTTAATCCGGGATCATCCACTTGTAAAATTTGCGATGGAAACGTAATTGTAGTTGACTCAAATGTGACGATTGATTTCAATACGGCAATTCCTACATATACAGGTGATCTTGATCTGAAGCCATTTTTCACCTATGATAAAAGTGGTTCAACAAAAGACTTGTGGAATGCAATCTTCAATGTAGGAGCAAAGAAATTATTAATTAAGAAAGGAGCTACGATCACTACTTCATTAGTTGGCGGATTTGCACCCGGCCTTATCCTCAAGGGGACCTGTGAACTGGAGATTGAAGATGGTGGCCATGTGGTCGTCAATTCATTCAATAAAGATGCAGGAGATATATTGATCCAGTTTAATGGAAACATTACAGTCAATGGGGAGATCAGGGACGAAGTAAATGGTACGCTTGGATTACCGGGTTGTGTTACTGTTGCAAGCAAATGTGGTGACATTAATGTAGGACAAACAGGTTTAATTTTAGATCTCGGTGTTGACCCGGGAGCCTGTGGTATTACCCTGCTGACTTGTGGCGAAAGTGGCCAAGGCTGTAATGTCAGTAGTGGTGGCGACATTATTGTTTCCGGATTAGTAAAAGCATATGCTCATGCTCATTCAGGAAATCAGACCTTGAACAGGCCAGATATTAAAGTTGTTGCCATGAATGGCGCTGTTACCATCAATGCCAATACATCTGAACCTCTATATGACGAGTTCCAGCAGGCTGGTACCAAGTTTGATATTTATGGCGGGTTACTTTCATGGGTAAGAGATAACGTACATCCTGGCAAGGTAGAAGTTCAGGCAAAGAAAGATATTACGGTGAACGGGCATGGTACTGATCCTACAGGACCTGTTCGTGAAAGTTTTGGCGCTATTGCTGCTATAGCAACCGCAAGCGATGCACCCGGCGGATTGGTTGATGTGCGATCCATCGAAGGAAACATCATTGCCGATAATCGCGCATTTGATGTGTCGGGCAGAAACCGTCTCTCTGTTAACTATGCTAACATTCGGTTATATGCGAAGCTAAACATTGCTCTCACCCGTAGCGGCGCAAATAATAATTTCAATCCTGTTGTAGACGCATCTTCTCCTAGTGTAGGGGATAAAGGAGGAAAAAATGAACTGCGTTCTTACTCAGGAAATATCACCATCGGATCAAATGCGCGTGTATCGGCAGTAGTTCCTTTAGGTCAGGGTTCTGTGCAAGGCATTAATCTACTCACTTCTTGTTTAGGCATAACTAATAGCGGAACAGTTCAGCCCGCGGATCTTGTTAACGGCGATGATATTGGAACCTGTTCACCTTCTCAGCCAACACCATTATATACAGATTGCCAAAGCCTCGGTGGCCTTTTCGATGGAGGAACATTGTCTGTTTCCTGCGGAGGCAATAGTGTATCTTGTACCGGGAAAAACAATGGCTCAGCATCAGTAACAGCAAGTGGAGGAATAAGCCCGTATTCATATTCATGGAATAATGGCAAAACTACCGCCTCCATCAATGGCTTGTCGCCGGGAACCTATACTGTTACAGTTGCCGACGCTTCGCAAACTACTACTTCTTGCTCATTCACAGTCACCGAACCTCCTTTACTCAGTGCTTCCTGCAATGCAACTCATGTTTCCTGCAAAAACGGGAATAATGGCTCAGCATCTGTTACAGTCAACGGCGGAAGTCCTTCTTATACCTACAAATGGAATAACGGCTCTACTACTTCTTCAAGAAATGGCTTGCCTGCCGGCTCTTATTCTGTTACAGTAACCGATGCGAATGGGTGTAAGACCTTCTGCTTAGTGACGGTTACTCAACCTTCCATGCTTGTGGCATCATCAACTGCCGGAACTATCTCTTGCAGCGGTGGTGCTGCTACAATTAATGTGACTGCTTCAGGAGGCACTCCGCCATATAGCGGAACAGGTGCTTTTACAGTCACCGAAGGCACTTATACATATACAGTAGCCGATCAGAATAATTGTACAGCAACAACTAAGAAGACTGTGGCGGACGGTCCTAATTGTATCAATGGCGGTGATGAGCATTGCTCATACTCACAGGGATTTTATGGAAATTCGGGAGGAAAAACCTGTATAGGATTGACTACCACTCAGGCGATAACCCAAGCGCTCTCTTCAGGCTCATTAGTTATTGGCTCAGGAAGCCGTACTCTGACTATCCTGACGACTGAAGTTTCCTGTGTGATTGACAAGCTGCCTGCGGGCTCGGGTCCTGCTAATCTTCCCGTTGGCAATGTTACCTGTGCTACCGCTACAGGATCATCCTATCTGAAGAATGGCAGATTTAATACCATTTTGATCGGACAAACCCTTACTCTTGCTTTAAACCTGCGATTGGATCCAACACTTGGAGATGTAGAAATTACGGGCAAGTATATGACTACAAGCAAAGCCTCTTCCTGTGCAAATGGAACACCTATTCCGGGAACTAAACAAACCTTTAATATTCCTCAATCGGTGATCAATTGCCTGGGAAGTAATAACACAGTTTCTGACTTATTGAATCTTGCCAATAAAGCCCTTGGCAAAACTATGGTCGGATGTTCGGCTTCGCTAGGCGATATTAACGAAGCGTTGGAAGCTATCAATGAAGGGTTTGATAAATGCCGTATCCTGGAGGACTTCTCTAACACCAGCAATCATCATTCCTGCCATGGTCATCGTATCGGCGATGAAGGAAACCCGGATGTTTCCATTGTTTCTTATCCGAATCCTTTCTATGAGATGACGAATATCGAATTTGTTTCTGACGAAACTTCCGATGTAACTGTTGAAATATATAACCTGACAGGCGAGAAAGTGATTACACTTTACCAGGGTTCTGTTGATGCAGGTCAGGCTTACAATGTATCGTTTGATGCAAAGGATCTTTCAGAAGGTGTTTATCTCTGCAAGCTCACTTCGCCGGTTGCTATCAAAACAATCAGGCTGATATTGATCAATTAATTTCCGGAGTACTAAGTACTTAATTTATATTGTGTAGCGGCTGTCTTAACAGGCAGCCGCTTTTTTATTAATTTTAAACCCTAAATATTTACTGAAAATGAAAATAGGAATTATCGGAACAGGGGCTGTTGCACAAAGACTTGGCGAAGGTTTTATCCACCTCGGGGATGAAGTAAAACTCGGAACCCGCAATGTAAATAAGGAGGAGGTTAAGAAGTTCGTTCAGCAACATGGAAGCAAAGCATCTGCGGGAAGTTTTGCCGACGCTGCGGTTTTTGGAGAAATGGTTGTTGTGGCAGTGGCGGGGCGCGTGGCTAAGGATGCTATAGAGATGGCTGGTGCGGCAAACTTTAAAGGGAAGACGGTGATTGATACCACCAATCCGATTTCGCAGGAACCGGCGGTGAACGGGGTGCTGAAATATTTTACGGGCCCAAATGAATCACTCGGCGAGATGATTCAGGGGTGGTTGCCGGATGCGCATGTGGTGAAATGTTTTAACAGTGCGGGAAATGTTTTTATGACGAATGGAAAACAGTTTGGTGATGTCATCCCAACGATGTTCATCTGCGGTAACAATGAGGATGCAAAAAAGAAAGTGACGCAAATACTCACCGCCTTTGATTGGGAAACGCTCGATTGCGGAAAGATTGAAGCTTCGCGTGCGATTGAACCTCTTTGTATGCTTTGGTGCATTCCGGGATTTTTGGAAAATAAATGGATGCATGCTTTTAAGCTGCTGAGGAAATAAACGTAGAAGTGTGCACTGCCGGTGCAGAAGTGCCCACTACAGCTTCTGATCGAAGTTTCAAGGTAACCTCATGCAATTGACAACTTCATCCTCCTTATAAAGACAGGATTGTTTGTCTGCCAGACTGGCAGTCTTCACTTCTTGAAGGCTTTCGCTTCGTTCCAATGACGGGTTAATCGAAAGTGAAACTGTTTGCATTGCTTATATATGATTGTACTATTTGTTATCGTACCGATGACAGAAATATCTTTTTTTATCAAAATTTTAAAAATAAGAGAAATAAAAAAATGTAGTGCACAGCGAAAGGATAAGATTGTATAGATATCTGTGCCGGTTCCGCGCCGGAAAACAATAGGGAGTATATAGTATGTAATAGGCGAGAAAAAAGATAAATTTGCCAAATGATTGATAAGGGCAATCGAAAGGTAATTAATGCATGGGCAATGTATGATTGGGCAAACTCGGCATACTCCCTTGTAATTACTTCGGCGCTGTTTCCCATTTACTTTCACGCTGTGTCCACATCGGGCGACTCACAGACGATTCATTTTATTGGACGAACGTATAATTCCGCTTCGCTGCTCACGTATGCGATCTCCTTTGCTTTTCTCATCATTGCCGTCATCAATCCTCTGCTTTCTTCCATTGCCGATTACAGCGGAAAAAAGAAACCGTTTATGTTTTTTTTCAGCACGCTTGGTGCGGCTTCGTGTGCTTCGCTTTTCTTTTTCGATTCGGTGGATACGATATGGGTTGGTATATGGGGATCGGTGCTTGCTGCGGTGGGTTTTGCGGGCAGTATTGTTTTTTACAATGCCTTTCTTCCTGAAATAGCCGAGCCGGAAGACCAGGATAAGGTAAGTGCTAAAGGTTTTGCTATGGGATATATCGGCAGTTCGCTGCTGCTGATCTTTTCGCTTACCATGATTTTATTTCCGCAGTGGTACGGTAACATTGACAAGGGTCTTGCTTCACGAATTGCATTTCTTTTGGTCGGTGTCTGGTGGTTTGCATTTGCCCAGATTACTTTTAACCGCCTTCCCGATAATCCCTATGACAGGAAACCGGAAGGGCATTATATATGGAACGGTTACCAGGAATTAAGAAAAGTTTGGTTTGAACTTCGTCATACCTCGCGCATCAGGAATTTTCTTATTTCCTTTTTCTTTTACAACATGGGCGTGCAGACGGTGATGTATGTAGCCACTCTTTTCGGAGACAGCGAATTGCACCTCGACACTTCGGTGCTGATTGCAATCATTCTCATCATTCAGTTCGTTGCCATCGGCGGCGCGTATCTTTTTTCAAATTTATCAAAAAGGTTTGGGAACATCCGTGCCCTTCAAATTGCTATTTTCATCTGGATACTGATTGCCATTGCGGCTTACTTTTGCGACAAACGATTCGGGGTAAACGAACAGGACATGTTCATTGGCATCGCTGTTGTTGTAGGAATGGTAATGGGCGGTATCCAGTCTCTTTCACGCTCCACCTATTCAAAAATTCTTCCTGAAACAATTGACCATGCTTCTTATTTCAGCTTTTATGATGTGTGCGATAAATTTGGAACCGTGATCGGCACAATGGTTTATGGAATGATTAATGAATACACCGGCAGCATGCGTAACTCGATTGTTGTTCTCGCATGCTTTTTCGTGATAGGTTTTATTTTGTTACTTCGCGTTCACAGAACAAGCGGCAGAATGCAGCAGAGGTAAACAGTATTAGATTCTGCCATTGCATTCTGATTGCTTTCCAAAAATATGATTGTAGATTTATTCATCCCCTGCTTCGTTGATCAGATCTTTCCAGCACAGTGGGATCCGAAGCTTGGAATTCACGTGACTTGAAGTCGCGGC
>JADMIO011486926.1_pt1 | contig 47378 bp, 51 predicted proteins | sample 8958161 | NCBI WGS metagenome assembly JADMIO01 (sample SAMN16585339, study PRJNA669376) | soil metagenome | isolation source: Crop rotation soil | place: USA: Cullars Rotation, Alabama | collected 2011
CCGCGACTTCAAGTCACGTGAATTCCAAGCTTCGGATCCCACTGTGCTGGAAAGTGCCGATCATGGACGGTGGCGCCACTAAACCGCTCTACCGGACGCATAGCCTTCAGCATGCGTCCGATCCGGTCGGCTTCGCCGTCATCTTCCGCGATCAGCGCAACATTCGTCGGAGACTGCATTTCGAAAAGACGCTGCTTGGACCGCGCATATCCGGCGAAGCCATCATAGCGATCGAGATGATCTGGCGTGATGTTGAGCAACAGCGCAACGTCGCAATCGAGCCCCAAGGTCAGGTCGATCTGATAGCTCGACAGTTCGAGCACATAGATGCCGACACCCTTGAGGTTCGGCTCCAGCGGGTCCTGGCCGAGAATCGGCAGGCCGATGTTGCCGCCCATGCGCGTCGGAAACCCGGCCTGCGCAATGATGTGGTGGATGAGGGCTGTGGTCGTCGACTTGCCGTTGGTGCCGGTAATGGCAACGACCTTGTGCGGCGGCAGGGTCGATCGCGCCTGGGCGAACAATTCGATGTCGCCGATGATCGGGACGCCAGCCTCGCGCGCACGGTCGGCGATCGGATGGCGGTTGAGCGGAACGCCCGGCGACACGACGACGCCATCAAATCCGGCAAGGTCAATTTCCATGGGATCCGCGAGTTCGGCCTTGCCACAGGCTTCGGCCCGCGCTTCGTCGCGGCTGTCCCATGCGACGACACGCGCGCCGCTTGCGGTCAGCGCCGCGACTGTCGCCAGACCGGATCGCGCCAGCCCCAGTACCGCATAGGTCTTCCCCTGAAAGACGGGCGAGACGATCACCTGAGCTTCAGCGTCGACAGCCCGGCGAGCGCCAGGACGATGGAGACGATCCAGAAGCGGATGACCACGGTCGGCTCGCTCCAGCCCATCTGCTCGAAATGATGATGGATCGGAGCCATTTTGAAGACCCGCTTGCCGGTGCGCTTATAGTAGAAAACCTGGATGATAACCGACATCGCCTCGACGACGAACAGGCCGCCGATGATGCCCAGGACGATCTCATGATGGGCGGTGACGGCGATGACGCCCAGTGCGCCGCCCAGCGCCAGGCTGCCGGTATCGCCCATGAACACCGCCGCCGGGGGTGCGTTGAACCACAGGAACGCAAGGCCGGCACCGATGATCGCGCCGCACAATATGGTCAGGTCGCCGGCGCCCGGGACATGAGGAATACCCAGGAAATTCGCATATTTGACGTTGCCGGTCAGGTAGACGATCAACATGAAGGCCAAGCTGGCGATGATCACCGGAAAGGTCGCAAGACCATCGAGGCCATCGGTCAAATTCACCGCGTTGCCGAACGCGACGATGACGAATGCCGCGAACAGATAATATACGGGCCCGATGTCCAGCACAGGCCCGTTCCAGAAAGGAAGATAGAGGTGCGTGCCATTCTGCTGGATGATCAGCCAGGCGGCGATACCGGCAATGGCGAACTCGCCCAGCAGACGCAGGCGACCGGATAGGCCCTTATGGCTGGCCTTGGTCACCTTGTCATAATCGTCGAGAAATCCGATCCCGCCGAAGCCGAGCAGGACGATCAGGCATGCCCAGATATAGGTGCTTGAAAGATCCATCCACAGCAGGACGGAAATGGTGATGGAGGTCAGGATCATCAGCCCGCCCATGGTCGGCGTGCCGCGTTTCGCAAGGTGGCTCTGTGGCCCGTCGTCCCGGATCGGCTGGCCCTTGCCCTGGCGCACGCGCAGCCAGCCAATGAATTTCGGACCAATGATCAGGCCGATGACCAGCGCCGTCGCCACAGTCGCGCCGGCGCGGACCGTCAGGTAGCGCAGCAAGTTGAAAATGCCTTCGAACCCGATGGCCTGGCCGAGAAGATAAAGCATGACCTATGCGTCTCCACCGACCATCGCGGCGATCACGCGCGACAGGCCGACACTGTTGGAACCCTTGACCAGGATGGCGTCGCCGGCGCGAGCGGTGCGCTCAAGGAGCGCTGCCGCGGCTTCGGCGTCGGCGACATGCGCGAACATGGATCGCGGTTCAAGGCTTTTGGCGAGCGCATCCATCTCAGGCCCTACAAGTATCGCATAATCGACACCGGCTGCCGCGATCGGTCCGGCCAGAGCGGCATGCATCGCCTCGCCGGCTGCCCCGAGCTCGCGCATGGCGCCCAGAACGGCGATGCGCCGGGAAGCGGACTCGCGACCGAGGGCCTTCAACGTTGCAGCCATAGACAGCGGATTTGCATTGTAGCTTTCGTCGATCAGCAACGCCTGGCCGTCTCCAACCCGGATTCGCGCGCGGGCTCCACGGCCAGGAAGACCGGGCATTTCAGCCAGGGCGAGTCCCGCCTGTGCAAGGTCCGCACCCAGCGCCTCTACAACCGCCAGCACGGCGAGCGCGTTCGACACCCAATGTTCACCCGGTGCGGAGACGGTGAAACAGAGTTCAGCCTCCGGCAGCCGCGCCGTCACCAGGGTTCCGCCACTGGCAGCGGTGGCCGTTTCCACGGCGCGCACATCCGCTCCATTGCCCATGCCGAACGTCAGGATGCGTGCGGCGTGGCGCTCCGCCTTGGCGGTCAGTCGCGCACGATGCGGGCTGTCATAAGGGATGACTGCGGTGCCGGCGCCGTTCAGCCCCTCGAAAATCTCGGCCTTGGCATCGGCTATGGCCTCTTCGCTGCCGAAATATTCGATGTGCGCCGGTGCAATCGCAGTGACGACCGCGACGTCGGGGCGAACCAGTCGCGTCAGCGCTGCCAGTTCGCCTTCATGGTTCATGCCCATTTCGAATATGCCAAAGCGCGTTGAACGCTGCATGCGGGCGAGACTGAGCGGCACCCCGACATGATTGTTATAGCTTTTCAGCGAGCGGTGGACGCCGTCCGGATGGTCACGGCCGAGCGCCTGGGCAATTGCTTCCTTGGTACCGGTCTTGCCGACCGAACCGGTGACCCCGACAACCTTGCCTCGCATCCGGGACCGCGCGCCGCGGGCCAACGCGTCGAGAGCCTTCGACGTATCATCGACCAGGACATGCGGCGCGTCCACGGCCTGGCTGACGATCGCCCCGGCGGCTCCGCGGTCAAAAGCGCCGGCGACAAATCGGTGGCCGTCGGTCGTGTCCCCCTTCAGGGCGATGAACAGGTCGCCCTCGCCGACCTCGCGGCTGTCGAACGCCACCCCGGAAACAGCGAAGGACTCAGATGCCCTGCCGCCGGTTACGGCAACAATTTCCTCCGACGTCCACAGGGCGTTCACTTCGCGCACTCCCGGGCGACTGTCACATCGTCAAAGGGGAGTACGCGCTGATCCTCGCCGGCGCCGATGATCTGTCCCTGCTCATGCCCCTTTCCGGCGAGCAGGACGATATCCCGCGGACCCGCCATCGCGATAGCAGCGGCAATGGCATCGCGCCGACCGCCGACCTCCTGCGCCCCGGGCGCACCGGCCAGTATCTCCGCACGAATAGCAGAGGGCGGTTCCGAACGTGGATTGTCATCGGTGACGATGACATGATCCGACAGCGCCACAGCGACCGCGCCCATCTCCGGCCGCTTGCCGGCATCGCGATCGCCTCCAGCACCGAACAATGTGATCAGACGGCCGCTGGTGTGCGGACGCAGCGCTTCGATCGCAGCGCGCAGACCATCAGGCGTATGCGCATAGTCGACATAGACCGGCGCACCCGCACGGGTGATGACCGCCCTCTCCAGTCGGCCACGCACGGGCTGCACCCTCGCCAGCAACTCCATCACCTTGGCCGTGTCGCCGCCGGTCGCGATGACCAGTCCGGCGGCGGTCAAGGCGTTGGCCGCCTGATAAGCGCCGATCAAGGGCAGGTTGACAGTGAAGCCCCTTCCTCCAGCCTCGACCAGCAGCTGCTGGCCAAGTTGGGTCGGCGTGCGGCCTGTCAGCCTTAAGGTTTCGCCCCGGGTCCCTACCGTCATGACCCGCAGGCCGCGTGCGCCGGCGCGCGCGGCGACCGCGGCGGCGACATCGCTGTCGGCCCAGATCACGGCGCCGCCGCCATCTTTCACGACCTCGTCGAACAGCCGCATCTTGGCCTCCAAATAGGCCTCCATGGTGCCATGATAATCCAGGTGATCACGCGTCAGGTTGGTGAAGGCGCCGGCCTGCACCGTCAGCCCTTCTGTACGGAATTGCGAGAGGCCGTGGCTGGACGCCTCGAACGCTACATGGCTGACACCCTCGCGCCGGAGGCCTGACATATTCGCCAGGAATGTCACGATATCCGGTGTGGTGAGGCCGGTCGAAACCTGATCGACCGACGTCGTCACCCCCAACGTGCCGATCGAAGCGGATTTCTCACCCATCATCCGCCACAGCTGGCGGACGAGTTCGACTGTCGACGTCTTGCCGTTGGTGCCGGTTACGGCGACGACCGTCTCTGGAAACGGCGCGAAGAAGCGGGCGGCCAGCCTGGCGAACAGCCGCCGCGGTTCGGCATCGGCGATGTGGACGGCGCCAACGACCTTCGCTTCAGGCCGGGCGACAATGGCGATGGCGCCTGCTGTGATTGCGGCGGGGATATAATCCTCTCCGTTGAAACGGGCACCCTGAAATGCGCCAAAAACGGTGCCTGGCGCGACCTTGCGGCTGTCTATTGCAAAGCCAGTGACGAGAGCATCGGCTGCGGGACCGTCCATCTGGCCAGCGAGAGCACCGAGCTTCATTCTTTCTTCTCGCCGGGGGCCTTCCACAATAACGGCACCATGTCGCTGACATCGACATCACGCCGCTCGTCGGGAATGACGCCCAGCATCGGCCCGACTCGTTCCACCACCCGCCGCACGACCGGCGCGGCTGTGTAGGCGGCGGTTCGCACGCCCCAATATTCCGCCGACCCATGCGGCTCGTCCATCATGGCCAGCACGATATACCTGGGATTCTCCATCGGAAAGGCCGAAGCGAAAGTTGTCACCAGCGAATGCTGGGCATAGCCGCCTTCATGCGGCTTTTCGGCGGTTCCAGTCTTGCCGCCGACCCGGTAACCCGTCGCGTTCGCCATCTTGCCGGTCCCGTCGGAAACGATGAGCCGCATGAGCTGGCGCATGCGGGCACTGGTGGCCGCGGAAAAGACGCGACGTCCCGCCGGGATCTGGCCGTCCGTCCGCTTCAGTACCGTCGCCGGACGAAAAATGCCGCCGTTGACCAGAGCCGCATAGGCGCTCGCGAGGTGCAACGGGGTGACAGCGATGCCATGGCCGTAGGCTACGGTCATGGTGGTGATTCTGCCCCAGCTGGAAGGCCAGATCGGAGTCGCCGCTTCCTTCAGCTCCACCGACGGATGACGGTCAAACTCCAGTTCGCGGAAGATCTTCTGCATCGCCGGCGCACCCAACTGATCGGCGATCTGGGCGGTCACAATGTTCGAGGAGTGGATCAGCGTTTCCGGAACGTTGAGCCAGCGGCCGAGCGGATGGTCGTCATGGATCGTGAAGCCACCGACCTGGAGATTGTGGGTGGCGTCGTAGCGCTTTGCCATGGACGTCACGACCCCGGCGTCCATCGCCGCCGCCATGGTGATCGGTTTGAAGGTCGAGCCCAGTTCGTAGCGCGACTGGACGACATCGTTCCGGCGGGCTTCCAGATCGCCGGGCGTCAGGCGATTGGGGTTGAAGACCGGCAGCGACGCCATCGCGATAACCTCACCCGTCTGGGCATCGAGGATGATTCCTGCGGCGCCCTTGGCGCTGTTGGCGGTCATGCCGGCGAAGAGTTCGCTTTCGAGCGCGGACTGGATCCGGCTGTCCACCGACAGCATCAGCGGCTGGCCGCGTCTGGCCGGATCGACCAGTCGCGCATCGAAGGCGCGTTCGACGCCCATACCGCCATGGCCGTCAATGTCGGTGAAGCCGAGAAGATGGGCGGCAAGGGTGCGCTGCGGATAGAAGCGTTCCTTCTCACGCGGGAATTCGATACCCGGCTCACCGAGGCGGTTCACCGCGGCCACCTGCTCCGGGAGCGCACGGCGGCGGATGAACTCGGACCTTTTCGACGTCAGCAGCTTGTAGAAATGCGCTTCGCTATCATCGGGGAAAATCTGCGCAAGCTGACGGGCCAGTGTCGCGGGATCCCCAAGCAGCCTCTTCGGCCGAACGGTGATTGACCAGGCATCGATGGTGCGGGCCAACGGGATTCCATTGCGGTCGACAATATCGGCGCGGGAAGGAACGAGGGTCGTACCCATGGCCTGAGCCGTGCCGCCAACCGCGAAAATGCCCATCCACAGCAGCCGCGCGGCAATCAGCAAGCTGGTTGCAGCGAATAAGATGAGGAGTAGCATCAACCGGTTATGGGCAATGCCGCTCAGGTGCATGCGCTGGGCAGTGCTGCGCGTGGCGCCGGGACGGGCGAGCATCGTCGTCACCGCCGCTTGCCCTCCATCCTGGCCTTCGATTCGATGTCGGCGAAGGTGCGGTCGTCGAGCAATTGTTCGTCGAGCATCGCCATGCGTTCAGCCTTGCGTGCCACTGCATCCGGCGCCGCCTTCGGAAGCACGGTGCGCGTGGGCTGGATGGACGCTGCCGGTTTCGCCACTGGCACCTTGATTTCCGCGGCATTGGCGGTGCGGATAATCGACAGATCGGTGCGGATCTCCGCAACTGCGGGACTAGCGGTCGCAGCCGCCGCCACCGCCGGCGTGTCGGCAATGGTTTCGACCATCGCTGTCATCACCGGTGGCGCGACATAGGCAGTACCGTTGGGCTGGATGCCATCGAGGCCGGCAAGAGCGCGTTCTCCGGCTAGATATTGCGACGCGCCGGGCGCGGAATAGCGATAATCCTCAGCGTTCCAGGCTTCAAGCTGGCGCATGCTGGCCCGTGCGCCGAATTCCGTCTCGAGATAGCGGATATCCTGCTTGGCCGTGCGGATCTGGGCTTCCAGCCGATGGACCATGTTTCGTTCGGTCGCGACTTTCAGCGACACCATGTAGACCGCGATAGCGCCCAGGGTCACCAACAACAGCCAGAACAGGCCCTGCATCTTCTTAACCGCGATCATCGCGCACCGCCTGCGGCAGGCGCCGCGGTCCGTACGGCGCTCCGTAGCGTGGCAGAACGCGCACGCGGGTTGCGCGCCAGTTCGGCAATGCCTGGACGGACTGCGCGAGCCGGTTTCAGGAAGGTTGGTTCCACAGCGCTGCGCTGTTCGGGCCGATGGCGGGAACCCGCCCCCTGGCCACCGCTGCGCGTACGCAGAAATTGTTTGACGATCCGATCCTCAAGACTGTGGAAGGTCACGACCGCAAGTCTGCCGCCTTCCTCAAGCACTGCCTCCGCCGCCTCAAGCCCACGCTCCAACTCGTCGAGTTCGCGATTGACGTAAATGCGGATGCCCTGAAAGGCTCGGGTGGCAGGATCCTTCTTGTCGTGCGGCTTATGGCCCAGCGCACGGCGGACCAGCAGGGCGAGTTCGCCGGTGCGGGTCAGCGGACGGGCGGCAACGATCGCCCGCGCGACCCGGCGTGAGCGAGGCTCCTCGCCATACAGATAAAGGACGTCGGCAATCTCCGCCTCATCCGCGTGATTGAGGAAGTCGGCTGCGCTTTCGCCGTCGCGGCTCATCCGCATGTCGAGCGGGCCATCCGCCTGGAATGAAAATCCGCGATCGGCCCGATCCAGCTGCATTGAGGAAACACCGATATCCAGCGTGACGCCGGCCACCCTGGTCACGCCGGCATCAGCCAGCAACCTGCCCATGTCAGAGAAGCGACCTTCGATCAGATTGATGGCGCCGCCTGCGGCCTCCACCGTCGAGCGCCCCTCGCTGATCGCGTCGGGATCGCGGTCGAAGGCGATGACGCGGGCGCCGCGGGTCGCCATGGCACGACTATAGCCTCCCGCGCCGAAAGTCCCGTCGACATGGATTTCGCCGGACTCGATCGCCAGCGCACTGAGTACCTCGTCGAGAAGAACCGGAATATGAGGCGCGGCAGTGTTCATCCGCTCCGGCCCTCGAGGAAGCGGCGGACGGTATCGTGAAGCAGCGCGAACGGACCTTCTTGCTCCAATACGCGCTCCGGCTTCCAGACCTGCAGATATTTGCCGAGGCCCGAGAACATCGCGACATCCTCGATGCCGCTATGGTCGCGAACCGAGCGCGGCAGGAAAAACCGTCCAGCGTCATCGCAATTGACGTCCTCGACCTGGGCAAGCCGTGTGAAATAGGCGGCCTCGGCATCATAGGCATCACCCCGCGCCTCAGCCGCCGCCGCCGCGCGTTCGACTTCGTCATAGAGGCGCTGCTTATGGTTGAGGCCGTAGGCGAGACCGCAAGGGTGACGGTCGTGGGCAGCAAGGCAGAGCTTCCCCTCGCCGGCGCTATCCTCGCGGAGGAATTGACGCATCGAAACTGGAATCGCGAAGCGGCCCTTGCCGTCCGCGATACTGAACGCCGTACCAGAAAGGATTTTTACCCCGGTCACTGCGCGCCGCCGCCCCTGTTCAAAGGGCAAAGGATTCCCGCGTTCGAAAGCCGCTTTTCTGGCTGTCGAATTGCAACGCACTTTGGAAAACGGGTCCACTGCCCAAACCCTGGATTAAAGTGTTAACAGCGGTTCATCTGGGAGACAATGGGAAAATTTGGGAAATGTTGGGATAATCAGCCAAAGTCCAAGATTATGGGCACAGCCCGATGGGACAGGACATTCTGTTCTCCATATGTTTTGGGATTAGAAGAGCGTTCAGGGCGTGAATCGTCTGGCCGACCGGCTTTCCCCACCTCGAAGGCGGCTTTCCCAGCTTTTCCCATTTTAGCCGCCGACGACCGGCTCAGCGGCGCTCCGGCCTGGGGTCGCGATCCATGCGTTGACGAATCTGTGGATCGGGCTGGAGGTCGAGTACGGCCGGAGTGGCGCCCATCTGCGCCAGCGGATCGGCCGGGCCGGCCGCACCGTTGCCGTTCATGGCATTGCCCATCAGGGCCGGGTCCGCCGGCGCGGCGTTGGTCTGAGCCCTGTTGATGACGATATTGGCCAAGCCGACGAGCAGGATGACGCCCACCAATCCGGTGAGGCCGATTTGAACCCGCTGTAGTCCGGCCTTTTTTGCGCTGATTTCAGTCATGCGCTGTGTCCCTTACAAGCCAGGGGAAGACGGCCAGGCCCTTCGCTTCCAGCCATTCCCGGTTATAGAGCGTGGAGAGATAACGAAAGCCGGTGTCGGCCAACACGGTCACGATCCGCTTGCCCGGCCCAAGATCGCGGGCGAGCCGCACGGCGCCTGCGACGTTGATGCCGGTCGAAAGTCCAAGGCACAGCCCTTCCTCGGCAAGCAACCGCCGCACCCATTCCAGCCCTTCGTCATCCGAGATGCGATACTGGGTATCGATCGGAGCGCCTTCCAGATTGGCGGTGATGCGGCCCTGCCCGATGCCCTCGGCGACGGACGTGCCCTCCGCCTTCAACTCGCCATTGGCGTAATATTCGTAAAGCGCGGCACCATGCGGATCGCTGAGCGCGATGGTGATAGCCTCATCATGCGCCTTGAGACCCATGCCGACGCCGGCAATGGTCCCGCCGGTACCGGCCGCGCAGGTGAAACCGTCGATCCTGCCGTCCATCTGGGCCCAGATTTCTTCCGCCGTACCGCTGATATGCGCCTTGCGGTTGGCGATATTGTCGAACTGGTTGGCCCAGATCGCGCCCTCGGTTTCTTCGGCGATGCGACGGGAGGTATGTACGAAATGGCCGGGATTGGAATAGGGCGCGGCGGGGACTGTCACCAGTTCGGCCCCCAGAGCGCGCAGTGTCTCCATCTTTTCGCGGCTCTGAGTCTCCGGCATGACGATGATCGTCTTGTAGCCCTTGGCATTGGCGACCAGCGCAAGGCCGATTCCGGTATTGCCGGCCGTGCCTTCGACAATCGTCCCGCCCGGCGCCAGCTGTCCCTTGGCCTCGGCATCCTCGACAATGTACAGGGCAGCGCGATCCTTCACGGACGCACCGGGATTGGCGAATTCGCATTTGCCGAAAATGTCGCAACCGGTGGCCTCGGACGGGCCGGCGAGGCGAACCATGGGGGTATTGCCGATCGCCGCCAGGGCGGAAGATGCAGGAGCCATGGCCTCACCATAGAGCGGGCCGCGCGGCTGGCAAGAAAGGGATTGTTTGGACAGCATCACCCGTGCTGCGCGACCGCGCCAACGGGCTGTTAACCGCCGCCATGCTTAATGTCCCACAGAGGGACGCGACGGATTCGGCAGGCGCGCGCATGCCCGAATCAGCTTATGGGACGCCGATGACCGCCTTTGCCCCTGCCCGATCCCGGCGGATTATCCGGCTTTCGCGCGCCGCGGCCGCTACGCTGGCAGCGGGAGCACTGGTCGCGCCCCATGTCCTGCCGGGCGCGGAATTTCGTCCGCTTGACGCCATCGCCGAACAGGCGCGAACCGCCGGGTCAGCTGACCGCGATGGCGCGAGCGATAATTTTCCCGGCTCCGCCTATTTCTTCGCCGAAGGCGCATTCATGCCGGAGGCTTCGGTCGTCGAACCGTCCAATCCCCACATCTTCGCCCTCAGCACCGGACCGGCCGCGCCCGCATGGCGGTTTCGCGGCGCTACCGCGCTCGACACGCTCAATGCCGAAACCTGCCTGACCCAGGCGATATATTTCGAAGCTGGAAGCGAACCCGAGGAAGGTCAACGCGCCGTTGCGCAGGTTGTGCTCAACCGCGTACGCAGCCCCGCCTATCCCAATAGCGTCTGCGGGGTTGTGTTTCAGGATAGCGCCAGGACCGACCATAAATGCCAGTTCACCTTTGCCTGTGACGGCTCACTGGCGCGCCAGCCGAGCCGGGTCGCATGGAACCGTGCGGCACGCATCGCGCGCGAAGCACTGGCGGGGATCAGCTTCGGGCCGGTCGGCATGTCCACCCACTATCACACGCTGGCGGTCAACCCCTTCTGGTCCTCCAGCCTGCAGCAGGTCGCTGTCGTCGGCGCGCATATATTCTATCGGCCGCATGGCGGGGCCGGCATGCCCGCAGCGTTCACCGCAGCCTATGCGGGTCGCGAACCGACCCCCGGCAGACACCAGCCGGCCATAGCCCGGTCGACCGTGCCGATCGAGCCGCCGATGGCATGGGTGCCACCGACGCTGTTGTCTAAGCCGTCCGGCCCGCCGCCGCAGCCGCTGTCCGAGCGGCTACCCCAGAGCAATGTGCGACCGGAATATCTCAACAGTGGCCGACCGCTGATCTGATAAAAAAAATTAAAAATTTTTGAGGAGCGGCGGAACCCCCTTCTCATGAGGGTGTTATGAACTTCGGATAGCAGCTCTTTTGCCCCCCGCTCTTGCTATCCAAACATATGGGCCTGGAACGCGTGACCCCCCCCGACGGCGTTCCAGGCCCAAAGTGTATCTGGGCCAGATCCCCCTGATTTCTTTGATTTTCGATCGATCGATGCGCAAGCGGAACGCATGGTCGTCTGATGGGTTGGTTCTCCGTCGGCGCCGCGCGCGTCGAGCCCGTTCAAGGAGACGCCCGATGACCAAGACCATAGTCGCCACGCTGCTGGCCGCCGCCACCCTGCTCACGACCGCCTGTAACACAGTGGAAGGTGCCGGCCGCGATGTTCAGAGCGCAGGCAAGGCCGTCGAGCGCGCCGTAGACTGAACGATATCCTACGACCTGAAAGGGCCGCGCCTGTTGGTGCGGCCCTTATCTATTCGGCAACCGCGACATCCTGATCGGCCTCGTCGGTTTCGTCGCTGCCCTTGTTGCGCCGGTCGGTGAACCAGATCGCGATCAGCGTGATTTCGTAAAGCATGATCAGCGGGATCGCGAGCATGCACTGCGACGCGACATCGGGCGGTGTCAGCACAGCAGCGACAATGAAGGCGCCAACCCAGGCATAGCGCCGCGCGGCGACGAGCTGGGCCCTGGTCACGATGCCTGCCCGGTTGAGCAGCATCAGCAGCACCGGCATCAGAAAGCTTATGCCGAACGCGAGCACGAATTGCATCACGAGCGTCAGATAGCTGTCCATGCTGGGCATGGCCTCTACCTTCATGTCGCCGATCGTACCCTGATAGCCGAGGAAAAAGCCGAAAGCCGTCGGAGTCACGACATAATAGGCCAGGGCCGCCCCCATCAGGAACAGCACCGGCGTGGCGAGCAGGAAGGGAAACAGCGCCCGCTTTTCCTTGGTGTAGAGCCCGGGGGCAATGAATGCCCACAACTGGTTGGCGATCACCGGAAAGCAGATCACGAACGATCCGAAGAGACCTACCTTCACATGGACGAAGAAGGCTTCGTACAATTTGGTGAAGATCAGTGTGCCACCCTTGTCGCCAAAACCTTCGCGGACGGGCTGGACCAGGAAGCCGAAAATCTCGTTCGAGAAATAATAGCAGACCGCAAAACCGAGTGCGAGCGCCAGAACGCAGCGCAGCAGCCGGCGACGCAACTCGACCAGATGCTCAAGCAACGGCGCCTTGCTTTCGTCGATGTCCTTCATGCCGCGGCCTCGGGACGGGCTTGCCCATCCTCGGCCGTCCCGGCAGGGTCAACCTCAAGCGGAAGCACGGGCTGCTCCTCGCCTGCCGCCGGGGCGACCTCCGCGCTGGCCTCCGCTGTTTCCACGTCGGCACCGACCAGATCCGCCGTGCCATAAACCTCGGGATGCTCCTTCATGATTCGCGCATTGTCCGCGAGCCATTTCTTCTGCATCTCCTCCAGCTCGACCTCTCGCACCATCGCATCGATGCCGCTGCGGAAGTGCCGGGTGACGCCGCGCACCTTGCCCAGGAACTGGCCAACCTTGTAGAGGACGCGCGGCAATTCCTTCGGCCCGATCACCACGATCGTCACGATCACGATCAGCAGCAACTCGGAAGATCCGATGTCCAGCATTTGTCCTGCTTTCGCCGACGATCAGGGCCGAATCAGCCCTGCTTTGTCTCGCTGGGCTGTTCCGACGCCGCTGGCTGAGGAGGCACGGGCTGCGCCTCGATCTTCTGGGCCGGCTTGGTCGGGGGCGTATCCTCATCCTCCGCCATGCCGCGCTTGAAGCTCTTGATGCCCTTGGCGACGTCGCCCATCATTGCCGACACGCGACCGCCGCCGAACAGCAGCATGATCAGCACGATGACGATGATCCAATGAATGGGGGAAAAGGAACCCATCTAAATACTCTCCTGATGACCCGCCTTACTTAGGCGTCCTCGCCGGTGTTTTCCAGCGCCTTGTCGTCAGGAAGTTCCCCGTCATCGCCAAATGTCTCAAAGGCAAGTTCGACGGGATCGAGCAGGCCTGCGGCTCTCAAATCGTCGATACCGGGCAGGTCGCGGCGGGTGGCGAGGCCGAAATGGGTCAGAAAATCGGGCGTGGTCGCATAGAGGAGCGGCCTTCCAGGCACTTCGCGCCGTCCGGCGGGACGTACCCAGCCTGCTTCCATCAGTACGTCCAGCGTTCCCCTGGCCACCTGGACCCCGCGAATCGCTTCGATTTCGGCCCGGCTGACGGGCTCGTGATAGGCGATGATCGCCAGGGTCTCCATCGCAGCGCGCGAAAGACGGCGCGACTGTTCCGTCTCCCGACGCAGGATATGGGCGAGGTCGGCCGCAGTCTGGAAATGCCAGCGTCCGCCACGCTCGACCAGATTGATGCCTCGGCCTGCATAATCATCGACGAGCCGGACCAGAACGCCGTCGATGTCGATCTCTCCGACATGGAGTCGCAGGTCGGCGACGCTGAGCGGCGTGTCCGCGGCAAACAGCGCGGCCTCTACCGCGCGCGCGGGATCATCCGGGTTCATGCCGACTTTCTGACAAGCAGCGGTGAGAATATATCGTCCTGCATCAATTCGACATGTCCCTGGCGCGCCAGTTCCAGCACCGCAACGAAGCTGCTGGCGAGGGCCGAGGCCCGCAATCCCCCGCTTAGGCCCGGCGGCAGGAAGGAGGCAAGCTCCCACCAGTCGACGCGGCTGCCGATCATCTGCTCTATGCGGACGAGGGCTTCCTCCAGGGTCATCACCGGCCGGCGGGCGATGACATGCGTTGCGGGCCGATTGCGCGCCTGGATCTGGCCGTAGGTCGCCATGAGTTCGAAAAGGTCGGCCTCCCAGGCAGTCCGTCGCACGGTCGCCAGCCCTTCCGGGGCGCCGCGCGCGAATACATCGCGGCCGAGCCGGTCTCGCGCCATCAGCCGCCCGCCAGCCTCACGCATCGCGTTCAGCCGCTGCAACCTGAGGTGCAGGCGAAGCGCCAGTTCCTCCGGAGACGGCTCTTCCTGCGCCTCGCGGGGCAACAGCAGGCAGGATTTCAGATAGGCCAGCCAGGCGGCCATCACCAGATAATCGGCCGCGACTTCCAGTTTCAGCGCTTCGGCGTTCTCGATGTAGGAAAGATATTGCTCGACCAGTGCCAGGATGGATATTTCCCGCAAATCCAGTTTCTGTCCGCGGGCCAGGGCCAGAAGCAGGTCCAGCGGACCTTCCCAGACATCGAAGCTGACAGTGAGGACATCGCCACGCGGGGCCGCCTGCGGCGTTTCGATCCAGTCCTCCTGAATCATGTCAATGCCAGCAAGGTATCGCGCCGGGCGATCAGGCCGTCCAGCGACGTGTCGTCGATATCGCCGGCAATCGTCGCCATGGCACGGTCGAGCCGGGTGCGCGCGGCCGGTGCGATCTCGCCGAGCGCCGCGGCTATGGCGACCATCTCGTCCAGCCGCGCCCAGCAGTTCAGCGCCAGATCGCAGCCGGCCGCGACGACCCCGGCAGCGAGCGCGGATATCTCGCCGTCGAGGGCTTTCATATCGAGATCATCCGACATCAGCAGTCCATCGAAGCCGATTTCGCCGCGGATGATATCGTTGATGATGACAGGTGACAGGCTGGCAGGCCGGTCCGCATCCCAGGCCGTGTAGACAATATGCGCGGTCATGCCGATCGGCGCCCAGGCCAGGCTTCGGAAAGGCGCGAGGTCGGTCGCCAGCGCGCCGGCATCGGCAGTGACGGTCGGCAGGCTCTTGTGACTGTCAACCATCGCACGTCCATGCCCCGGCATGTGCTTGACGATTCCTGCGACGCCGCTGGCGCGCAGGCCCTCCAGCACCGCGCGGCCGAGGGCAGCGACACGCATCGGTTCGCTGCCCAGCGCACGATCGCCGATGACATCGCTCGCACCCTGCTGACGAACGTCGAGCAATGGCAGCGCGTCGACGTTGATCCCCGCTGCGCGCAGCGTCGCCCCGATGGCCTGCGCATTGCTGCGGGCGGCCTCGATCGCGCTGACCGGAGCGACATCGTAAAGCGCGTCAAATGCGGCGGCGGCCGGAAAAGCAGGCCAAGCCGGCGGCTGCATGCGGGCGACCCGCCCGCCTTCCTGGTCGATCATGATCAACAGATCGTCGCGACCATGAAGCGCGCGCAGCGAATCCGTAAGGGAGCGAAGCTGGACTGGATCGGCGCAGTTGCGCCTGAACAGAATATAGCCGGCCGGCTCGGCATCGGCGAAGAAGGCACGCTCCTCGGAATTCAGGCTTTCACCGGCGATGCCGAAGATGACGGGTTTCATGGGCAGGCTTTAAGCCGCAGAGATCAGGGTGTCGAGATCACCCCACCCAGTCACGCTGACGGAAATCAGCATCCATGGCGCTCCGCTTCACCCCCAAGCGCCGGGCTCATTGGATCGTCGTCAGGATGACGGCCTGTTGGGGCCGTCAGTTGACGACGATGCAATTCTCGCCGGCCACCTTGAGCCTGCCGCAAAGCTGATTGGCCTCGGTCCCAGAGCCCGTTCGCGCCCGCAGGCGATACAGGGTCGCTTCGCCGACCGCCGTCTTTTCGACCGAGTTGGTCAGTGGCGCCAGATACGGAAAACGCTTGGCGAGCTTTTTCCACGCATCATTGGCCCCGCTTTCGCTGCCATAGGCCCCGAGCTGGATGGTGGAGCCGCCCGCACCGGATGTCGCGGCCGCCCGCGGGGTGGACGACGGCGTCGCGGCGGCGACCCTAGCGGTGACTTTCTGCGCGGGTGCGGCGACGACAGGCTTGGCGGGCGCCGCTACCGTGGGCGCGGCGATTGGCGCTTCGGGCACGCGCGCGGCATCGATCTGCCCGGTGGGATCTCCACCCTCGCTGGCGGAATAGGTCGCGTCCCCTTCACCGGCGAAGGATTTTGCGGCAGAATCGGCCGGGGTTGCCTTTTCCTTGAAAGCACCGGGCTGGGCGGCGATCAGCCTGGCGTCACCATCTTCCGCGCCGCCGACGACATTGGCCTGGCGCAGGGCATAGATGCCACCGACGACGATACCCAGGATCAGCAGGCCGGCGACGATGAAGCCAAGCAGCTTGAGCGGCGAGACGCCCTCGGGCTCCTCGTCCTCCACCGGCTCGAGCCAGGGCAGGCGGTCATCGTCCTGCAGATCAAGCGTCTGGCTCATCATGCCATCTCCGAAAGCGCCTCGACGCCCATGAGCGACAGGCCGTTACGGATAATTTGCCCTAAACCATTGCTCAAGAAAAGCCGTGCTGCAGTGAGTTCGGGATCGTCCGCGACGATCACCCGCCTGGCCGGATCGTCGTTGCCCGCGTTCCACCAGCCATGGAAAGCAGCCGCCAGATCATAGAGATAAAAGGCTATTCTGTGCGGTTCGCGGGCTGTCGCAGCTGCCTCGACGATCCGCGGAAACTGCGCCGCGAGTTTCACCAGCGCCAGTTCTTCCGTCCCGATTCTGGACAGATCGGCAGATGGCAGCGTCATTCCTGCTTCCGCCGCCCGCCGGCCGAGCGATGCGATGCGGGCGTGGGCATATTGGACGTAGAAGACCGGATTGTCCTTCGACGCCTCGACGACCTTGGCGAAATCGAAGTCCATCTGGGCGTCGGCCTTGCGCGTCAGCATGGTGAAGCGCACGACATCCTTTCCGACCTCGCCGACGACATCGGCCAGCGTGACGAAGTTGCCGGAGCGCTTGGACATCTTCACCGGTTCGCCGTCGCGCAGCAGACGCACCATCTGGACCAGCTTCACATCGAAGCGGGTCTTGCCGCCGGTCAGCGCCGCGACCGCCGCCTGGATGCGCTTGACCGTACCGGCATGGTCGGCGCCCCAGATGTCGATGAGCTGGTCCGCCGCTTGCGCCTTCTGGAAATGATAGGCGAGATCGGCGCCGAAATAGGTCCATGCCCCGTTCGATTTCCGGATCGGCCGATCCTGGTCGTCGCCGAAACGGGTCGAACGGAAAAGGGGCAGCTGGACAGGCTCCCAATCGTCCGGGGTTTCACCCTTGGGTGCCTCCAGCACGCCATCATAGACCAGATCGCGTTCACGCAGCCACGCTTCCGCCGCCGCCGGCTTGCCCGCGGCCTGCAGAGCCGCCTCGGAAGAGAAAATGTCGTGATGGATGCCGAGCAGCGCCAGATCGGCCCGGATCATGTCCATCATCGCCGCGACGGCGGCCTCGCGAAAGGCCTTCAGCCAGTCCGCTTCGGGCGCGTCGACGAAGCGATCACCATAGACGGCCGCCAGCTTCTCACCCACCGGCACCAGATAATCGCCAGGATAGAGGCCCTCGGGAATCTCGCCAATGTCTTCCCCCAGCGCTTCGCGATAGCGCAGATGCGCCGACCGGGCGAGGACATCGACCTGGCCGCCGGCATCGTTGACATAATATTCGCGGACCACCTGATGTCCGGCGAATTCAAGCAGGCTGGCGAGCGCATCGCCGACCACGGCGCCGCGGCAATGGCCCATGTGCATGGGCCCGGTGGGATTGGCCGAGACATATTCGACATTGACCCTGATGCCCTTGCCGAGTTCGGAACGTCCATAATCGGCGCCGTCGGCCGCGATCCCGGCGAGTTCCGTGCGCCAGGTCGCATCGCCCAGGCCAAGGTTGATGAAACCCGGGCCCGCGATCGAGACCGAGACGACATCGTCCAGTGTCTTCAGCCGTGCCCCGATCGCTTCCGCCAGCACGCGCGGATTTGTTCCAGCGGGCTTTGCCAGCACCATCGCGGCATTGGTGGCAAGATCGCCATGGCTGGGGTCGCGCGGCGGCTCGACGGTCACGGCGGCCCGGGAAAGGCCGCCCGGCAAGGTGCCGTCCGCCTCCAGGGCGTCGAGGGCAGCGTCCAGATGCGCGGCAAAACGAGCGTAAAGGGTCATATGCGGTCCTAGGCCGGCCGCCCTGCCCGATCGAACCGCATTTCGGGTTCGCATGTCGGTGGGCTGCACTATTCTTCAAAGACAGGACGAAGTTCGAATGTCCCGGACCAGCCCGAATCAAGCCGTCCGGAACGGGTCGGGCACGGCCCTATCGCGTCATATTATATTTCAGCTGCTCGGCGCTCAGATTGAAACCGACCAGCTGTTCGAAACTGATGCGCTCGAGCGCGGCCTTCACCGTCGGTTCGCTCAGCGGATCGGTGGCCGCGTCGACATCGCCCGCTTCGCGCCGTCGTGTGATGCGCTGGCGGATATCGTCCGGCAGCGTCGCGGCCGCCTTGTCGACATAGGACCCCGCCTTTGCGGATGCACGGGCGCGATCCTCACCCGCCGCGAAGTTCAGCGTGACCTGTCCCACGCGCTTCGCCGTGACGGCCGTGCCGCCGCGGACCACGGCGGAATAATATGGCAGGGTCACGGCCCTGGCCGCGCCCTTGTCGTTGCGCCGGGCGATGACGTCGAACGACACCTCCGTATAGATCTGATCCTGGCTGTCGTCACATTTCGAGCGCAGATTGGTGATCGCCGCAGTGAGGTCAATCGCCTCAGCCTCGGTCGCCTGCGGCGCGTTGAACAGGGTGACGTCGCCAGTCCCGGCCGCAATGGCGACGCTGGGGCAAGCGGAGCGCACCTGAACAACACCGCCGCTGTCGTCGATATCGCCGCGGCCGGCACAGCCGGAAACGGCGATCAGAATCACACCGGCGGCTGTCGCGGTGAACGGGCGTGTAAATCGCAGGTGCAAGTCGGACATCCTCAGGGGAAGGAAAGTCCCGGCTTTTATCGGCGGCGCCGTGGTCGCGCAACCGAAAGCGCGCCTTCCCTCCCGCGACGTCCTGTCCTAAAGGCCGGCCATGACACTTCCCGACCTGACATTGCTGATCGCTGCGCCGCGCGGCTTCTGCGCCGGGGTCGACCGGGCGATCGTGATTGTCGAGCGCGCCATCGAGAGATTCGGCCCGCCGGTCTATGTCCGGCACGAGATTGTCCACAACAAGTTCGTCGTCGACAGCCTGAAGGCCAAGGGCGCTATTTTCGTCGAAGAGCTGGACGAGGTGCCCGACGATGCGCCGGTGGTCTTTTCCGCCCATGGCGTGCCCAAGGCAGTCCCGACCAAGGCGACCGAGCGGGGCCTCACCTGGGTCGATGCCACATGCCCGCTGGTCAGCAAGGTCCATCGTCAGGCCGAACGGCAGGTCGAGGCCGGACGGCACATCCTGTTCGTCGGACATCACGGCCATCCCGAGGTGGTTGGCACCTTCGGGCAGACGCCGCCGGGCACCATGACCCTGATCGAGACGGTGGACGATGCCCAGACGGTTGCGCCGGCCGATCCCGAAAATCTTTCCTATCTGACCCAGACCACCCTGTCCGTGGATGACACGGCGGCGATCGTCGACATCCTCACACGGCGCTTTCCGGCGATCGTGGCGCCCAAGGCCGACGACATCTGTTATGCGACATCCAACCGTCAGGCATCGGTGCGGGCGATCGCATCATCGTGCGACCTGGTCCTGGTCATCGGCGCGCCGAACAGTTCCAACTCGCTGCGGCTGGTGGAGGTCGCGGAGCGGGATGGCACGCCGGCGCGCCTGATCCAGCGCGCAGAAGAGATCGACTTCGGCTGGCTGGATGGCGTCTCCACGCTTGGCATCACGGCTGGCGCCTCCGCGCCAGAGATTCTGGTGCGCGAGGTCGTCGACCTGCTGGCGACGCGCTTTGCCGTGGTCGAGCGCCAGGTTGAGACGGCGACGGAATCGATCTCGTTCAAACTGCCCCGCGGGCTGGAAGCGGCGTAGGTCGGGGTCATGGCCGTATATACACATGTCCCTGCCGAGGAGATGGACATATTTCTCGCGCGCTACGACGTTGGCCGACTGGTCAGCGCCAAGGGCATTGCCGAGGGCGTGGAGAACAGCAACTATCTGGTGGAGACCAGCGGGCGGGACGGCGAAGGCGCGCGCTTCATCCTGACGCTCTACGAAAAGAGGGTGGACGAGCGTGACCTTCCCTTTTTCATGGGCCTGCTGGATCATCTGGGCAATGCAGGGCTGAAAGTCCCGCGTTTCATCGCCGATCGCGATGGCGAGAGGCTGCATGTGCTGGGTGGCCGACCGGCCTGCCTGATCGAGTTTCTGACCGGCATATCGGTGACCGAGCCGACCCCGGCCCAGGCGCGCGCGGCGGGCGAGGCGCTGGGCCAGATGCACGGCGCGGCAGCGGATTTCGGTTCCACCCGCCGCAATGCGCTGGATATCGACGGGTGGCATCGGCTGGCGGACCAATGCTCCGGTGATCTCGATTCGATCGAGCCGGGGCTGTCGGCACGTGTCGCGGATGAACTTCGCCAACTGGACGCCCAATGGCCGGCCGATCTGGATCACAGCGTCATCCATGCCGACCTGTTTCCCGACAATGTCCTGATGCTGGATGACAGCGTCACCGGCCTGATCGACTTCTATTTCAGCTGCACCGACATCCGCGCCTATGACCTGGCCGTCATGCACGGTGCATGGTGCTTCAGCGCCGACGGGTCGGCATATCACGCCGACAGGGCAGCGGCGCTGGTCGGCGGCTATGAGGCGGCTTTCGGCCTGACCGGGACGGAACGTCGCGCCTTTGCGACGCTGTGCCGCGGTGCATCTATGCGGTTCTTTCTCACCCGCGCCTTCGACTGGATCAACACGCCGCCGGACGCGATGGTGACCCGCAAGGACCCCCTGGCCTATCTGCGGCGGCTGGACTTTTATTCCACTGCTTCGAACAGCCTGTTGCTGGGCGCATGACCGAGCTCAGCAGGGTAGAGATTTTCACGGATGGCGCGTGCAAGGGCAATCCGGGGCCGGGCGGCTGGGGCGCCATATTGCGCATGGGCGACAAGGAGCGCGAACTGTCCGGCGGCGAGGCAATGACCACCAACAACCGGATGGAGTTGATGGCGGCGATCGAGGGACTGAAGGCGCTGAAGCGCCCGTGCCGCGTCGACCTGACGACCGACAGCAATTATGTGCGCGACGGCATCACCAAATGGGTGTTCGGATGGCAGAAGAATGGCTGGAAGACGGCCGACAAGAAGCCGGTGAAGAATGCCGACCTGTGGCTGGCGCTGCTGGAAGCGGTGAAATCCCACCAAGTGACCTGGCACTGGGTCAAGGGACATGCCGGCCACCCGGAGAATGACCGCGCGGATGCGCTGGCGAGCGCGGCGGCGGAAGCACAGCGCCGGTGAATGGGCCGAGGGGTGTTTTTCTAAAATAGGGCGGAATAGAGTACGGGGCGCCCGCGCAATGGCACCGTGCCGTTTCATTATGTTCTTGTTTTGTTCTTGACATTTGTGGAAAGTTCGGCTACGCAAGTCGGCAGAGTCGGGCATTGCGCCTGGCCCCCTCCCCTGCCCCAAATCGAAACTCCTCCTCCCCTGACAGGGGAGGCGCCGCGAAGCGGCGGAGGGGTGTTGGCGTTTTCGCATTTCGGGAGGGTGATACCCCTCCACCACGCGCTTCGCGCGCGGTCCCCCTCCCCCATGGGGGAGGTATTGTTGATGTCGCCGGGGGGCAACGCCCCTCCACCACGCGCTTCGCGCGCGGTCCCCCTCCCCCTGTGGGGGAGGAATAGGAGTTATGCCTATGGCGGAGCGTGCCAAGACCGGTGGCCGGAAGAAGGGGACGCCGAACAAGACCACCGCGCTGGCCAGGGAGGCGATCCAGGCCGTGTTTGAGCGGATGGGCGGAGAGGATGCGCTGTTCGAATGGGCGACCCAGGACGATGAGCATCGGCGGATTTTCTATACCCAGATCTGGCCCAAGCTGCTGCCGCTGCAGCGCCCGGCCGCGGAGGAGAAAGCCCCGGACAAGGCGGCCGACCCCGCGCCGGCAGAGCAGCAATTTCATTATTACAGGCCGGTTTATGATCCAGACAGTCATGCTTCCCCCGACGGCGCCTATTTTCGAGTCGCTGAACCAGCCCGCGCGATACAAGGCGGCATGGGGCGGCAGGGGATCGGGCAAGTCGCACAATCGCGCCAGCGCGCTGATAGAGGAGAGTTGCAACCAGCGCGGGCTGCTGTCCGTGTGCATACGCGAGATCCAGCGGTCACTGAGGGATTCGGCCAAGCGGCTGATCGAGAGCAAACTGGCGAAGGCCGGGCTGGGCACGGCCCACGGGTTCAAAATCTATGCCGACCGGATCCAGACGCCGGGCGACGGCATCATCATATTCCAGGGGATGCAGGACCATACGGCGGAGAGCATCAAGTCGCTGGAAGGGTTCAGGCGGGCCTGGGTGGAGGAGGCGCAGACGCTGTCCGCCCGGTCACTGGAGCTGTTGCGCCCGACGATAAGGGCGCCGGGATCGGAACTGTGGTTCACCTGGAACCCGCGGCGCAAGACCGACCCGGTGGACCGGATGTTCCGGGGGGAGACGCCGCCCACCGGATCGATCGTGGTCAAGGCGAACTGGTACGACAACCCCTGGCTGCCGGCCGAACTGAAACAGGAGCGGCTGGATTGCCTGAACAACAGCCCCGACAGCTATGACCATATATGGGAAGGCGGCTATGCCGCGATCGGCGCCGGCGCATATTATGCCGCGGATTTGACCCAGGCACGGCGTGAGGGGCGGATATGCCGGGTGGATGCCGACCCGGCGGTGCAGCTGCGCGCGTTCTGGGACATAGGGTTTCGTGATGCGACGGCGATATGGGTGGCGCAATATGTCGGCCGCGAGATACGGGTGCTGCGCCATTATGAGGCAGCGGGCCAGCCGCTGGCCAGCCACCTGAACTGGCTGCGCGACAATGGCTATGGCGATGCGCTGTGCGTGCTGCCGCATGACGGCAGCCATGCCGACGCAATCAGCGGCGCGCGGTTCGAGGACCATATCCGCAGCGCCGGCTTCGCCGTGCAGACCATCCGCAACCAGGGCAAGGGCGCGGCGCTGAAGCGCATAGAGTCGGCGCGGCGGCTGTTTCCGTGCGTGCGGATCGACGAGGCGGGATGCGCCGGCGGGCTGGATGCGCTGGGATGGTATCATGAGCGCAAGGACGACGCGCGCGGCATAGGGCTGGGGCCGGCGCATGACTGGTCGAGCCATGCGGCGGATGCGTGGGGGCTGATGTGCGTGGCGTATGAGGAGCCGGCCGTGGCGCGGGATGAGGGGGAGGATTGGGACAGGGGGTATGTGGGGCCTGGGGGGTGGATGCTGTGAGGTAGGGCCGGTTCAGAATGGGCGGTGTACGCCTTGCTAAAAATCGGACGAGCGACGATGCTTTCCGGCCCAGGAGTATGGAAAACGGTGAAATGGAATGCTGTCCGTCGCGGACGCCAAACCCGCGTTCAATCCCAGCGAGTTTATATTCAATTTGCAGCGGAGGGGACTACCCAAGCTCGCATCACTGCTTCGACCAAATATCGATTCCCTGTAGGAGCCGAGGGCACCGAGTCACACAAAATCGGAGGATGCGATTTTTAGGGCAGAGCGGCGCTGAATGTCCTTTAGCCAATCGGGAGCCGAATAGCAGGAATTGGGCCGTTTGCTGACTGACGGCTATTATGTGATCTAGTGCACGAAGCGGTCGTTCATAGCTGGAAGTCGCGGAGCGGCACGGAATTGCGAATTGACGAAGTCGAGCCGTGACCGTCATGAACACGTAGCGAGCGGGCGACGAAACGCGCATTTTTCTTGCGCGTGCGATCATGATCGATGATCGTAGGCGAATGGCGCTCCATGATCCGGACCAGACCTCCGACTTTTCGTCCGATAGACCACTGAAAATTGTCGATCTTTTCTGCGGCACTGGCGGATTTTCGCATGGAGCTCATGTGGCCGGGTTCGACGTTGCAGCCGCTTACGACCGCGATCCAATCCTGACATCTTCGTTCTCGGCGAATTTTCCGGGCACGCCGCTTCACCTTCGCAATCTTGCCTGGACGACGGGCGAGCGATTGAAGCGCGATGCCGGATGCAATGTCGACGGGATTATCGGCGGTCCACCCTGCCAAGGGTTCAGCGAGATGGGCCTAAGATCACACGACGATCCGCGCCGCCAATTGCTGCGCCACTTTTTTCGACTAGTTGCCGAAGTTCAGCCTGGCTTCTTCGTTATGGAAAACGTTCGCGGTCTGGCCTTCCCGGCTGCGCGGCCGACTCTCGACGCGGCCTTGGATCTAGTCCGTGAAACATACGACCTGTTAGGTCCAAACGTCTGGGACGCGGCGTCGTTCGGCGCTGCCACAACACGCCCACGCCTCTTCGTTATCGGCGTTCGGAAGGATTTGCGTCGGCCGCTCCGTATGTTTGATATCGAAAAGCGCCGTCGGAAGTCTGCGACAGTCGAGGATGCTATCGCCGATCTGGTCGAGGCGCGTTCGACTGGAGAGGATTCGAGCGGTTTCGACGAGTGGCGCACCACCCGGCCTTGGCGCCCCTCGTCCTACGCGACAAAGCTGCGCCGTGGCGGCACGTTCACCGGGCATCGGCCAACCGCTCATGCAGCGACAGTTGTCAGCCGCTTCGCGTCAATCCCGCAAGGGGGCTTCGATAAGGTCGGCCGCCATCCTCGCCTATCTTGGGACGGGCGTTGCCCTACGTTGCGGGCCGGCACCGGGTCGGACAGAGGCAGTTTTCAGTCGGTGCGGCCCATTCATCCCGAAGAGGATCGCGTAATCACCGTGAGAGAGGCCGCGAGACTGCAAGGCTTCCCTGACGATCATCGTTTCCATCCCACTGTGTGGCATAGTTTCCGAATGATCGGGAACAGCGTCTCGCCCATCATTGGCGAAGCGGTGTTGGCTGCGGTCCACGAACGATTGCGCGGTCCCGCTGATCGCGACGACGTCCAGGCGCCAGTCCTCGAAGCAATGCCGGTATCGAGGTGACGGATGGTCGACCGCCTCACTCCCGAGCGGCGATCATGGCTGATGGGTCGGGTGCGGAGCAAACACACCAAGCCTGAGATGATAGTGAGGCGAGCAGCCCATGCGCTGGGGCTGCGGTTCCGTCTGCATCGGAAGAATCTGCCCGGACGGCCCGACCTAGTGTTTCCACGTCACAGGGTCGCGCTATTTGTCCAAGGGTGCTTCTGGCACCGCCATCCGGGCTGCCGACTTGCCAGCACACCGAAGACGCGAACCGAGTTCTGGCAGGCCAAATTTGACGCCAACGTCGGACGCGATGCTCGTGTGGTGAACGAACTTCGCGCTGCTGGCTGGCGGGTCGTAACGATTTGGGAATGCGAAACTCGCAAGGACGAAATCTTGAGCGAGCGCTTGGCTGTCATCGACGACCTTGTCGATGTGCACGATCACGGGCACTCAAGTGACGCTGAGATAGAAGGGGGCGCTCATGGCGACTGACGGAGATGGGACTCAGGGGGCTAATGCCCTGCCTAGCAAGCGGTTCTTCGTGAATATGCTTGTTCGCGACATCGAATTGAAGGACGCGATTCTCGATCTACTCGACAACTGCGTCGACGGCATTCTTCGATCCCGCCGCCCAGACCTATCACAACCCAAGCCTTATGCTGGCTGTCGCGCCACTATCGCTTTGTGCGCCGACGGCTTCAGGATCGCAGACAACTGCGGCGGCATCCCGTTTCAGGTGGCGAAAGACAAAGCCTTTGCGATCGGCAATCCCGATCCCATCACCGGAGAAGACGCAGTCGCCACCGTTGGCATGTATGGGATCGGCATGAAGCGTGCGATCTTCAAGTTCGGTGAGAGCGCGCTGGTTCGATCGTATTCCGACATTCCCTTCGAGGTGCGCATCGATCGCGGATGGCTCGGAAATGACGCTTGGTCCAACCTTCCCATGACGGTTCTGCTGCGGATTTCGCCGAAAAGGGAACAGTGGTTGAGGTGCGGGATCTCTACCCGCCGGTTGCTGCCGAATTTGGCCGCGACAGCTTTGTCGACGACGTGAGGGACGCCATCGCCCGTCAATACTCGATCATCTTGGGCAAGGGGTTCGAGGTTTCTATCGCTCGACAGATGAACGCCGCCGCCGAGGCTGTCCCGGTGGAGGCCGAGAAGTTTGAACTGCTGGCCGCGCCCGACGACGGACGGCCGCACATCGCTCCCTACGTCTACAAAGGGGAAATTGATGGCGTGACGGTCGAAATCTACGCTGGCCTTTATCGGGAGCTTCCAGACGAGACCGAACAGGAAGATGCTGAAGAAACCAGCGGCAGCGCAGATGATGCCGGCTGGGTTGTCGCGTGCAACGACCGGGTTGTGATCTGGAAGGATCGTTCACGTTTGACGGGCTGGGGCGAAGCGGGCACACCGAACTTCCACGGGCAGTTCATCGCGATCACCGGCATCGTCCTGATGCATTCGACCGATCCCAGCCTCTTGCCTCTCACGACGACTAAGCGCGGCGTCGACGCGGGCTCAGAGGTCTACTCGAAGGCCAAGGATCTTATGCGCAGCACAACCCAGGGGCTGGCATCCTTCACGAACAAGTGGAAAAAATTCCCGGCCGATCTGGACCAGCTGTATCTGAAATCGGAGACACTCGATCTGCCAACGCTGCAGGCCCGGATGCCTGCGATGCGCGCAGTTCACCACATGCCAACGATGCAGCGCGCCGCGCCAACCCTGCCAGTCCCCGCGGCGATCGTCACCGACGCAAGGATCAGTTTCGCCGCACCGAAGACGAAAGTAGCCCATTTGGCCGAGATCTATTTTGGTGATCGCAACGCCAAAGCATCGAAGGTCGGCGAGCGCGCCTTCCATCAAGAATACGCTCGCCTCGCTGAAGCCGCCGAATGAGCGGGGCGACTCTCCCGTATCGGCTGCGTCCGCACAAGGCTGTGGACCGGCGGCTATTCCTAGAGCTGCTCAATCGGTACGAACGTTGGCGAAGGCTAGAGGACCATGCGTATGTCAGCATGGCGGCCTTCGCGATGGAGGACCAGCGACTGGTTCACCGGTTACTCGGCATCGAACGATTAGTGGCCTTCGACATGGATAAGGACGTTGTTGGGCGGCAGTTGTTCAACAGGCCGACCTCAGAGACCAAGTGCGTCCCGTCGACAGCGACGAGCATGGTGAGGGACATAGTGTCGAATGTGGAGGCCGCCGGTATACCTGATGCCGAGGGGTATATTGTGTGGCTCGACTACACGGACCCGAAACAAATCGGCACGCAGGTGGCCGACTTCCACAAGTTGTTAGGCCAACTTGGCCCTAACGATATCGTCAGGGTTACCGTTAACGCCAACTACGACTGGTGGGCAGGGAAAAGTAACCCCAGCCACCCGGTGCCGATCAAAGAGAGGCAGGATCGCGCATTAATGAAGCTGAGCAGAGAACTGAAGACCTACCTCCCGACCACGATCAAGGCCCACGATCTAGGCGAAGAAGGTATTGCGGTTGCTCTCGCACAGACGTTTGGGCGAGCCGCGGGCGCAGCGATCAAGGGAAGCCGCGTCTTCGAGCCTCTGTCGATCATGCGGTATGCAGACGGGCAGCAGATGCTGACCATGACCGGCGCGGTAGTGGAACTGGCGGAACGTGACGATCTGCGCGTCAAGCTCGGCTTAGGAACATGGCCGTTCGCCTCGACGAGCTGGTCTGATGTCAAGTATCTTGCTGTTCCTGATCTTACCGCGCGCGAACGGCTATACCTTGAGCGAAATGCGCATGTCGGCGCTACCGGTCTCGCCGCAGCACTAAAGTTCGATTTTGAAGTGGCGGCTGAGATGCCAGGGTTTATCGACAACTTTCGGCGCTACTACCGACACTACCCAGCTTTCACGGCGGTCGAGCTATAGTCTTCTATACGAGGGTCGCCTCGGGCGAGCGGCAGCTAGCCACCGCATTGCTGACGGAAACGATCAGCCAGACGAACGACCGTTTTGGGAAGGCGAATGACCCGGCTCAACGTCTGCAATTGGGCGCGTAGCTGACGTAAGAGGGGAGCTGCGCGTCTGCGTAGCCTTCCAATTTGAGTGCGGACATTTGCACTAGTCCAGACGCGACCAATCTCCCACCTCTACAGCTGCAATCACCTGCGCGACGGTGATTGGCTGCAGCGTGTCGGGTGGGCCCCAAGTCTTCATTACCCAAATCCAGAGCCCGAGCAGCGTAACGGCAATCGTGATCCCTGCCGTCGTCCCTAGGTCAAGGAGGCCCGCAGTCACGCCGCCGATCACAGCGGCAGGCATGATCACAAGTCCATTCCAGCATGAAAAGCCTTCAGGGCCAAAGTGATCGCTCCATCGCTCGTGCAGGGTTGTCAGATCGGTCCCAAAGCGTTCCTGCAGTGAGATAAAGAAGTCCACGGCGTCATCGCCATCCATTCCGAGGTCCTGCAACAGGCGCGAAGTCGCATCGATCTTGGCTGGCGAGACACCGCGCTCGTTCGCCAGCATCTCCACTACTTCGATTGCAACCCGCTCATTCACATGAGCTATCCGGCTTTGCCGTGCGAGGAAACCGCGTGTCCCTTTTTCACTCGGCATAATAGGTCAACGCGCCCAAGAAATGAGCGGCCGCTATCATGACCGAGGACAATCGTGCCGGACGGCAATGATTGGAGCGCTGAGCCGCCCGCTTCCAACCCGAGCGGTGCCACCTAGAGCCGATAATATCCGGCGCGTAGCGGTTTCGATTGCTCGGCAGCGACCGGAAAAACGACCGCGCCAGTTCCGTCGCCAGTGCTGCGGCCAAAGCGCAGCGCCAGCCCTACTCCTGCACCGCCTCCGGCCCGTTCTTCTTGATCGAGTCGATGGCGTTCTGGGCGCCCGAGCGGCTGGAATAGCCTTCGGTCCAGAAGATCACTTCGTTGTTATATTTGAACTTTGCGACATATTCGCCGGCCTTGTTTTCCTCGATCACGAATTTGTGGGCCATGTCGGTTCTCCTGGTTGGGTCGGCAGCGAAACTAATGCGGATCGGGTGCCCGCGCAAATCGTTCGGGCGCATAGATGGCAGGATCGATCCCGGCCGGCGGCGGCGCCGCTCCGGTCAGCAGCGCGGCGCACAGCGCGGCGGCGGCGGGGGCGGTCTGGATGCCGAAGCCGCCCTGGCCCGCGCACCAGAAGAAGCCGGGCCATTGCGCGTCGAAGCCATAGACGGGCAGGCGGTCGGGCGCGAAGCTGCGGAGGCCGGCCCAGCGCCGCTCGACCGCCTCCACCCGCCAGTCGACCGCCGACTGGAACCGGTCGATCGCCTCCGCCACCGCCATTTCCTCGGGCGCGGCGTCGCAGGGATCGGACGGCACCTCATCATGCGGGCTGAGCCACAGGCGGCCATGACCCTCCGGCTTGAAATAGAAGCGGCCGGCGAGATCGAGGACCACCGGGCCGTCGGGCGACGGCGCCGGATCGGTGCGCAGCTGGACGACGGTGCGGCGATAGGGGCGGATGCCGAGCGGCGCGACGCCGCATTGTACCGCGACCTCATCGGCCCAGGCGCCGGCGGCATTGACGAGAATGTCGGCGGAGAGGCGGCCGGCGGTGGTCTCGACCCGCCAGCCCTGCCCCGCCTTTTCGGCCGAGAGCAGCCGCGTGGCCGTCGCGATCCGCCCGCCGGCCCGACGGATCGCCGCGAGACAGGCGGCATGGAGCGCGGCGGCGTCGATGTCGGCGCAGCTCGGTTCGGCAACGCCGATGTTCCATTCGGGCCTGAGGCCGGGGACCAGCGCGCGCGGATCGACCGGCGCCAGTGCGACCGATCCCGCGAAGTCGGCCAGGAGCGCGTCGCGCATGCCCATATCGGCGGCGCGGCCGATATGAACGGCGCCGCGGCGGTGGAGGACGCCGGCGGCGGCGAGCATCGGACCCGAGGCGCTGGTCAGCGGCTGGACCCCCGGGCCGCCATAGCTTTCGGTCCAGAAGGCGACGGAGCGGCCGGTGGCGTGATAGCCCGGCTGCGCCTCCATCTCGATGAGGGTGACCGGACCATGCGCCGCCAGTGCCGCGCCGAGGCTGGCGCCGGCGATACCGGCCCCGACGATGAGGACTTCAGTCATCGGGCGGGGTCCGGGTTTCGGTTCTCATAAGGCCGCATTTCGACCCCGGTCGCGGCGCGGCTGGGCCCTCGAATGGAGTCACGTGCCTCCATTCGACTTCGCCGGGGAACAGTGAGGACGCGATCATGGGTGCGGCGCTCTTTCGTCGAAGAAGGCGTCGATCCGGGCCAGTGCGTCATCGCGCACCGCATCGACCTCGCGCAATATCTCGTGCGCGACCTCCGGCCCGTAGACATGGAGCCGCGCATCCGGCAGCCGGGCCACGATCGCGCGGATGGCATCGATCGAGACAAGCCGGTCCGCGCCCGCCGCCAAGATCAGCAACGGCACCGCCATCTCTGCCAGCGCCGACGATGCCTCAAGCGACGCCATCGCCGCATAGGCCGCGGAGAGCCAGCCCCAGGTCGGCGCGCCGCTCGCCAGTTCGGGCATGTCCACCCGCCACCACCGCCGGTCGGCATAGCGGCGCAGGTCGTGGGTCAGCCGACGCTGGTGTGCGGACGGCGCCATGCCGGCCCCCTCGGCCTTTGCCCAAACCGGACGATCTCCCCACCCCCAGCCGGTCAACCGGCGCGCAATCGCCCCGGCCATGGCATCCGACATCATGCCGCTGCGCAGTCCGAGCATCGGGGCGACCAGGACCGCGGCGTCCGGGCGGAAGGCGCCACGCATCATCGTGTCGAGCGCCAGAAAGCCACCCATTGAATGCGCGACCACCCCATGCGGCCCCGGCGACGACGCCATCCACTGCGCGCCATAGGCACGCAGATCGTCCGTCCAGCGGCCGAAGTCCCACGCGGTTCCGGCCGGATTGCGGCCCGAACCGCCCTGGCCGCGCCAGTCGAAACTTTCGACGTTCCAGCCGCGCTCTGCCCAATGATCCAGGCTTTCGACATATTTCTCGAATGGATCGGCGCGGCCCGACAGGAACAGCAGGCTGCCCCGCCCGCCCGATCCGCGCGGCGCGACCCTGATCCGGCGCAGCGGCCAGCCGTCGGGCGCATGCCAGACATCGATCGTCGCGCCGGCCGGGTAGCGGCGGCCGCGCGTATCTTCTGCCATGGTCACATTATCGCGGGGATCTGCCATCGGCACGCTGGTTACGGTTTGGTAAGGCATGCGGTCTAGTGCTTCCATGCCATGGGGTGGCAATATCTTTCCATTGGCCTGACTTTGATCCTGGCGTGCCTGCTGGTTACGGCGGCGGTCACCGATCTCAAGAGCCGGATCATCTCCAACCACCTGAATCTGGCGGTCGCACTGCTCGCGCCGCTGTTCTGGGTGGCCCAGGGACTGACGCTGTGGCCGGACATCGCCATACAAGTGGCGCTGGGTCTCGCGGTCTTCGCAGCCTTTACAGGCCTGTTCGCGCTTGGCGTCATGGGCGGCGGCGATGTGAAGCTGCTCGCCGCGCTGGCGCTCTGGCTGCCGTGGCAGCCGCTCCTGTTCCTGCTGGTGCTGATGTCGCTGATCGGCGGCGTCGTCACCGTGGCGACCATCATCTTCCATCGTCTGAAGCACGGCAAGGGCCAGCCGGAGATCCCTTATGGGGTGGCCATAGCCCTGGCCGCGCTTTGGGTGATTGGAGAACCCTATCTTAACCAATTTGCGGGATGACAGGCCTTTGAGGGGCAAGACCTTTTATCCTTGTCGGGAGGCGTGAAGCGTCATGGACGGTAAGAAAATCGTGCTGCTGGTAGGCGCATTGCTGATCGCAGTGGCCACGGCATTTCTGGCCCGCAACATGCTGAGCGGGTCTAACACGCCCCCGGCACAGGCGGCCAACATGGTCAATCAGGCCGACATGCCGCACATTCTGGTCGCGACCAAGGCGCTGCCCGTCGGCACCATCCTGGATCCGACCGCATTCCGCTTTCAGCCCTGGCCGAAGGAACTGATGGAGGGCAGCTATTATCTTCAGCAGTCCACCAACGTCCAGACGCTGCCGGGCCAGGTCGTCCGCAACGCGATTTCCGCCGGCCAGCCGCTGACCATCGGGTCGCTGATCAAGCCTGGCGATCGCGGCTTCCTTGCCGCGGCCCTGGGCCCCGGCATGCGCGCGGTCACGGTGCCGGTGTCGGTCAACAGCTCTGTCGCCGGCTTCGTCTTTCCGGGCGATCGCATCGACCTGGTGCTGACCCAGTCCGTCCCCGGTGGCGGTGATGGCCAGCCGCTCAAGGTTTCCGAGACGATCCTGCGCAACCTGCGCGTGCTCGCCACCGACCAGCGCATGGATGCGATGGGCCCGGACGGCAAGCCGGTCGTCCAGCCCTATGGCAACGTCACCCTGGAGGTGACCCCGAAGATCGCAGAGAAGTTGTCGGTTGCCCAGACCATCGGTTCGCTGTCGCTGTCGCTGCGCTCGATCGCCGACAACACGTCGGAGCTGGAGAGCGCCATCGCCAGCGGCGACGTCAAGGTGCCCGAGGGCAATGATCCCAAAAGCGAGAAGGCCATGCTGCTGGCCCTGGCCAACCGGCCGGCCGATGGCCGTTCCACCTTCTCCACCGGCGCCGACGTGTCGCGTTTCCAGCGCAGTTCGGTTCCCGCCAAGTCGGCCAACGTCACCGGATCCATGCCGGCCGGCGCGATGATCCCGGCTCCGCCGCCGGTCAAGCCACAGGGACCGGTCGTGCGCATCGCGCGCGGAACGACGGTCACGATCGAATCCGTAGGGGGCAAGTAATGACTTCGAGGAACATCCTGCCGATCCGGGCCGCATCGGCCCTGGCGCTTGGCATCGCTGCGCTGGGTGGCCTGGCCGCCCCCGCCATCCTGAACGCCCAGCCCGTGGGCAGCGTAAGGGCAGCTCCAGTCGTCCTGTCGGTCGGCGGCAGCCAGGTCGTCAACCTGTCCGGTCCGATGTCCGACGTGGTGATCGCCGACCCCAGCGTCGTCGACGTCCATGTCCGCGCGCAGAACCAGCTGTACCTGATCGCCAAGAAGGCGGGTGAGACAAGCATTTCGGTGACCGCCGCCAATGGCCGCGTCCTCTATTCCTCGCTCGTCCAGGTCGGGAACAACATCACCAGCATCGACCAGATGCTCGGATTGACGATGCCCGATGCGCGGGTTCAGGTCGCGACCATGAACGGCATGGTGCTGCTGACCGGCACCGTGAAGGCGCCCGAGGATGCGGCGGAGGCGGAGCGTCTGACGCAGGCATTCGTCGGCAAGGACGTGACCGTGGTCAGCCGTCTGCGGACGGCGACACCGATGCAGGTCAGCCTGCGCGTTCGGATTTCCGAGGTCAATCGCAGCCTGCTGCACACGATCGGCACCAATTTCAAAAGCTTCGACCCGGGTGGCACCAATAATATCGGCGGCATCGTCGGTCGGGCCAACCGCGACATCGGCACCTTCAACACGGACCGCGCCAGTCCCGGCTATCGTGGATTTCAGTTCAGCTTTCCGACCGATGGATCGACCAATATCGGGCTGCTGTCCCATATTGCCGGCGTCGACATAGCCGGCGCGCTGGATCTGGCCGAGAATACCGGTCTTGCCACGTCGCTGGCGGATACCAACCTGGCCTCGCTGTCGGGAGAGACCGCCAGCTTCCTGGCGGGCGGCGAGTATCCCTATCAGGTGAGCAACGGGACCCAGGGCAACAGCATCGAATTCAAGCAATATGGCGTGCAACTGGCCTTCACCCCGACGGTGCTTTCCGACGGGCGTGTCTCGTTGAGGGTAAGACCGGCCGTATCCACGCTGGATTTCTCGATCAATGCCCAGGTGCCGGCGCTCAAGACCCGCACCGCGGAAACCACGGTCGAACTGGGTTCAGGCCAGGCGTTCATGATCGCGGGCCTGCTGAGCAACGATTCGGCCAACAATATCGGCAAGATTCCGGGTATCGGCAACGTTCCGATCCTGGGCAGCCTGTTCAAGTCGCGCAAGTTTCAGCGCAACGAAACAGAGCTGGTGATCGTCGTCACCCCCTATCTGGTCAAGCCGATCAACGCCAATGACGTGGTCCTGCCGACCGACGGGTTCCGCACCGCAACCGAGGCGCAGGGACTGCTGCTGCAGCAAGGTGCCGACGGGAAGAGCGGTCAGAAGGGCAATGCGCCCATCTACGTCCCGCCCGCGGCAAGTGGCGCGCCCGCGCCGCAAGCCCCCGCGGGCAAGCGCCGCGCCGACAACAAGGCCGGCAAGGGCGCCGCGCCCGGCTTCAGTTTCTGATCGTGAGGATGGCCGCCATGAAAACCTACAACAAGATCATCTTGATCCCGCTGGCCGCGACGATCGCGCTCACGCCCCACGCCGCCCTGGCGAAGGGAGAGACGAAGAACCGGAGCATGGAAAGCGTCCACCAGCCGGTCGTGACGCATGAAAGCTATGCCTACGACGTGCAGGTCGGCAGCGACGGTCGCCTAACGTCGACCGAAGGCCAGCGTCTTAATGGCTGGCTGCGATCCATCAGCCTTGGCTATGGCGACCATGTGGCACTGGGCACCGACGCCTACGGCCCGGCTGTCAACGACCAGATCGGCGCGCTGCTGGCCGAATATGGCCTGCTTCTCGACGCAAAGCCGCTGGTTGTTTCCGGTGCCGCCAACAATGGCTTCCTGCGTGTCACCGTCCGCCGCGCCGTCGCATCCGTGCCGGGGTGCCCGGACTGGAGCACGAAGCAGGAAAATTACGGCACCGCCCTGTCTTCCAACTTTGGCTGCGGGGTCAATTCCAACCTTGCCGCCATGATGGCCAATCCGGAGGACCTGGTCCGCGGACAGATCGCCGACAGCGACCTGAGGACGGCGACGTCGACCCGCGCCATCATGACCTATCAGAAGAAGGAGCCGACGGGCAGCGGCGACCTCAAGACCATGTCGCCGGGAGGCAAGTAAGATGAACGCTCCATGGAAACCAGCCGGCGCCTCGCTGCGTGACGCGTTTCATGCCTATGTCTGTGACGACAACAGCTATGACATCGTCCGCTCGATCGCCATCGAAATGGGCTTCCCGCCCGAGAAGGTGAACAAGGGCGGTCTGCGCAATGCGGTCCAGTCCCTGTCGATCACGGCCAGCCCGAACATATTGTTCGTCGACATGTCGGAAAGCGGCGATCCGCTGAACGACATCAACGGACTGGCCGAGGTGTGCGAGCCCGGCACGGTGGTGATCGCCGCCGGTCAGGTGAACGACGTCCGCCTCTATCGTGACCTGGTCGCCAGCGGCATTCAGGACTATCTGCTGAAACCGCTGAACCCGGATTCGCTGCGCGAGGCAATCGCCGGCGCGCAGGCCGTTTTCAGCGCCCCGCGCATCGACACCAGCACCGAACGCCCGCACATCACCATCGCGGTGATCGGCACGCGCGGCGGCAGCGGCTGCTCCATGGCCGCGACGTCGCTGTCGTGGCTGCTGTCGGCGAAGGCCAGCCGGCTGACCGCCCTGCTCGACCTTGACGTGCATTTCGGCACGGGTGCCCTGGCGATGGATCTGGAGCCCGGCCGCGGCCTGACCGACGCGATCGAGAACCCCAGCCGCATCGACGGGCTGTTCATCGAACGCGCGATGGTGAAGGCAAGCGACAAGCTGGCCCTGCTGTCGGCCGAAGCCCCGATCAGCCAGCCGATGATGACCGACGGCGGCGCATTCTACCAGTTGCAGGAGGAATTCCGCAGCGCGTTTGAATGCACCGTGATCGATCTGCCGCGCAACATGCTGATCCAGCACCCGCATCTGCTGAACGACGTCAACGCGACCGTGATCGTCACCGAATTCACGCTGGCGGCGGCGCGCGACACGATCCGCCTGCTGTCCTATCTGAAGACGAACGCGCCGCAGAGCCAGATCCTGGTTCTGGCCAACCGCGTTCACCCGACGATCCAGGAAATCAGCCGCAAGGATTTCGAGCAGTCGATCGAGCGCAAGGTGGACTTCGTGGTTCCCTTTGAGCCCAAGCTGGCGGCCCAGGCGGCCAAGCTCGGCAAGACGTTCGCCGAAACCGCCAAGGGATCGAAGACCGGCGCCGGGCTTGTGCAACTGGCCGAGCAGATTGTCGCCATCGGCGATGAGGGCAGAGATGAGGGTTCGGCCAAGGGCAAGGCGCCCAAGGTCGCGGGCGGGTCGCTGATGGGTCGCTTCGCCGATCTCAAGGCGATCATTCCGAACCGCAAGGCCAAAGCGGGCTGATGCCCGCTCCCAGGGGATTTTGACCAGAGTGGCGTCACGATGCTGATGATCATGATCATGTTGGCGGCGACCCTGCTGCTGCTGGTGCTGGCATTCTCCGGGCCGTCGGCCTCGAAGGCGAGCACCCGGCGGCTGGTGGCCATCCGCGGCCGCCACGGCGAATCCGCCGAAGCGGTGATGGAGGCGCGGATGCGCCGCGCCATCTCCAATACGACGCAGCAGCGCAGCGACGTCCTGGCATCGCTGATCCCCAACCCGGAGAATCTGCAGAAGCGGCTGCGGATGACCGGCAAGAAATGGTCGGTCGGTCGCTATGTCATGGTTGGCGGCTGCATCGCCATCGGTCTGGCCCTGGTTTTGCTGATGCGCGGCTTTTCACCGCTGTTCGCGATTTTCCTGGGCCTTGCCGCGGGTGTCGGTCTGCCACATAAATGGGTGAGCCGGCTGATCGCCAAGCGCGTCAACAAATTCAACACCAATTTTCCCGACGCGCTGGAACTGATGGTGCGCGGCCTGCGCTCCGGCCTGCCGATCACCGAAACGCTCGGCATCGTCGGCAGTGAGGTCAAGGGACCGGTCGGCGAGGAGTTTCGCCTGGTGGCGGAGCGCATCAAGATCGGCAAGACGATGGAGCAGGCGCTCCAGGAAACCGCCGATCGCCTGGGCACGCCGGAAATGCAATTCTTCACCATCACCCTGGCGATTCAGCGCGAGACCGGCGGCAACCTTGCCGAAACGCTATCGAACCTGGCGACGGTGCTGCGTCAGCGCGGCCAGATGAAGCTGAAGATCCGTGCGATGTCGTCGGAATCCAAGGCGTCGGCCTATATCATCGGCGTCCTGCCGTTCGCGGTGTTCGGGATGATCAGCTACATCAACTTCGACTATATGAGCGCCTTTTATACCCCCGACCCCACCGGCATGTTCGGGCTCAGCCTGATGCAGATGGTCGGGATCGGCGGCATGTGCTGGATGGGCATCGGTGCGTTCATCATGGCGCAGATGATCAACTTCGAGATCTGAGGGCGCAAGCGACATGGAACCCACCCCTCAAGGCGCCACGCTCTTCGGACTGAGCGGCACCGACATCGGCACGCTCTTCGCCTTCTGCGCGATGTTCGCGGCGCTGGTCGGCGTCTATCTGGCCACCACCGTGCGCGATCCGATGGCCCGGCGCGTCAAGGCGCTCAACGAGCGGCGCGAACAGCTGAAGGCGGGCATCACCGCGTCCACGGCCAAGCGCCGTGCGAAGCTGGTGCAGAAGAATCAGACGGCGGACCGGATGCGGACATTCCTGTCCAGCCTGAAGGTGCTGCAGGACGATCAGTTGAAGGACGCCCAGGTCAAGCTGGCCCAGGCAGGCATCCGGTCGAAGGAATGGGCGGTCGCGATCATCTTTGGTCGCATGATCGGCCCGATCGTCGTCGGCGGCGCCGTCGCCCTGTGGCTATACGCGCTGGGCGGCATGCCGGACTGGGGCCCGATGAAGCGCTTCGGCTGCTTCGCAGTGCTGCTGCTGCTGTCCTACAAGGCGCCCGACCTGTTCGTGGGCAACAAGGTCGCCAAGCGCGCGGCGGCGATCCGCAAGGGGGTTCCCGACGCGCTCGATCTGCTGGTCATCTGCGCCGAGGCGGGCCTGACCGTCGACGCCGGTTTCAACCGCGTCTCCAAGGAACTGGGGAAGGCCTATCCGGAGCTGGGCGATGAGTTTCAGCTGACCGCGATCGAACTGAGCTTTCTCAGCGAACGCCGCATGGCATTCGAGAATCTGGCCACGCGCGTGAAGCTGGATGCCATCCGCGGTGTCGTCACCACCATGATCCAGACCGAGAAATACGGTACGCCACTGGCGTCGGCTCTGCGCGTCCTGTCGGCCGAATTCCGCAACGAACGGATGATGCGGGCCGAAGAGAAGGCCGCGCGACTACCAGCGATCATGACGGTGCCGCTGATCCTGTTCATCCTGCCGACGTTGTTCGTCGTCATTCTGGGCCCGGCCGCCTGCTCGATCAGCACCGCATTCTAAAGCTCCTGGAGAGAGGGAGAGCCATGTTCCTGTGCAAGCAGGAGCATGGCCGACCTCAGTTGACGGGCTTCAGCGCCCCATCCTCGACAGTCGCGGCGGTGTCGGCATAATGCTGCGCCATGCGGCGATGGATCACCGCGGCATGGGGTTCATCGGCAGCGTCCGCCATGCGCCGGCTGTCCGCCTCGCGTCTGCGCAGATATTCGATGTCGCGGTTATTCGGAGCCATGACCGCCTCCCACTGCAAGCGGGAGCGCGGGTCTCCCAGTTGCCGCGTGCTTGAACCCAGGTTGCGACAATGGGTTGAGCGTAGCAGCGGGGCCGACCCGCCCATTAGGGATTCTCACTGATCTGGATAAACCCCGATCACAGGCTTTAATGCGCCAGCCCCTTGACGATCTCCTCGACCATCTTCTTCGCATCGGCCAGCAGCATCATGGTGTTGTCCATGTAGAACACCTCATTGTCGACACCCGCATAGCCGGCCCCGCCCATCGAGCGCTTCACGAACAGGACGGTCTTGGCGTTGGCGACGTCGAGGATCGGCATGCCGTAGATCGGCGATGTCTTGTCGGTCTTGGCCGCCGGGTTGGTGACGTCGTTGGCGCCGATGACGAAGGCGATATCGGTCTGGGCGAATTCGCTGTTGATGTCTTCCTGCTCGAACACCTCGTCATAGGGCACATTGGCTTCGGCCAGCAGGACATTCATGTGCCCGGGCATGCGGCCGGCGACAGGATGGATGGCGTAGCGGACATTCACCCCCTCCTTCTTCAGAAGGTCGGCCATTTCGCGCAGGGCATGCTGGGCCTGGCTGACCGCCATGCCGTATCCCGGCACGATGAGCACGCTGTCCGCCTGCTTCATCAGGAAGGCCGCGTCCTCGGCCGATCCGCGCTTGTAGGGACGATCGACGACCGCCCCGCCGCTTGCCGTGCCGGCCTCGGTGCCGAAGCCGCCGGCGATGACCGAAATGAAGCTGCGGTTCATCGCCCGGCACATGATGTAGCTGAGGATCGCGCCCGATGATCCGACCAGGGCGCCGGTGACGATCATCGCCGTGTTCTGGAGGGTGAAGCCCATCGCGGCTGCGGCCCAGCCCGAATAGCTGTTCAGCATCGACACCACCACCGGCATGTCGGCGCCGCCGATCGGGATGATGAGCAGAAATCCGATGGCGAAACTCAGCCCCAGCATGACCCAGAACAGCCACGGCGCGTCCAGTGTCGGCGCCGGCATGGCGTAGAACCAGCCAATCAGTCCGATGATCGCGGCGACGGTGCCCAGATTGATGACGTGACGACCCGGCAGGAGGATCGGCGCGCCGCTCATATTGCCGTTCAGTTTCAGGAAGGCGATGATGCTGCCCGAAAAGGTGATCGCGCCGATGGCGACGCCCAGGCCCATTTCCACCCGGGCGGCATTGTGGATCTGCAGCGTGTCGGCATCGAGAATGCCGAAGGCGCCGGGATTGAGATAGGCGGCAATGCCGACGAGCACCGCGGCGAGGCCGACAAGGCTGTGAAAGGCTGCGACCAGCTGCGGCATTGCGGTCATCGCGATGCGCCGGGCGATGAGGAAGCCGACTCCACCGCCGACGATGATCGCCCCGATGATCTGCGGCAGCACTGTGGGATCATGGATCAGCAGCGTCGTCGCCACCGCGACGGCCATGCCGAACATGCCGAGCCGGTTGCCGCGACGGCTGCTCACCGGGCTGGAAAGACCGCGCAGCGCCAGGATGAAACAGACGCCCGAGACGAGATAGGCGAGCGCGACGATGGGCGGCACGCTGGTCACGGTGGATGCGACCTCGTGCATCATTTGCGCTCCTTCTTCTTGTACATCGCCAGCATGCGCTCGGTCACGGCGAAGCCACCGAAGATGTTGACCGACGCCAGCGCGACCGCGATCAGCCCCAGCCATTTCGCTGCCGGACTGCCAGCCTCGGCCGACGCCACCAGCGCGCCGACGATGATCACCGACGAGATCGCGTTGGTCACCGCCATCAGCGGCGTGTGCAGAGCAGGGGTGACCGACCAGACGACATAATAGCCGACGAAGCAGGCGAGGATGAAGATGGAGAGGATGGAGATGAAGTCCATGGGTGGATTCCTCAGTGGGCCGCCAGAAACGATTCGACGCGGCCTATTGCCTGATCGACGCGGACCCTATCGATGGGAGCGAAAGGCTTCAGACGGCGACAGACAAGCGCGTCGGTCATGCCCATCTTGTCCTCCGCCAATATCTGCTGTTCCATATCAACAACCTTCAACTCATCCTGGAAAGGAGAATTGGCAACTTTCTTTCGCAGGCCGGAAAAGCGCTGCTGAACGGCCATGCGATCATTGTCCGATGCCGGGTTGATATGAGGGCATTTGGAGAAGAGATCGAGCGCCTCACGGCTTTTCGTAAAGAGGACCGCAAATTCTGCACGCTCACGAACATTCACGTTTTGCCTCCGAAACCCGCCGCCCAACCAAAAGATAAAACCAGTGAAAAGGAGTGGGAAAATCAGCCCGCTCAGCCCTTTCGCTGTCATCCCAGCAGTCTCTCGTTCACCACCTTGCCCCCCTGGGTCAGGCGAACGGCGTTGCCGATTTCCTCGTCCAGGACCGGCGCGTTGCTGTCCTTGTCCCAGAAGGCGGAGAGGAAATTGTAGAGGTTGCGGGAATAGAGGGCGGAGGTGTCCGCGGCGAGGCGCGAAGGCACATTCTTGTGCCCGACGATCTTGACGCCATGGCGCTCGACCACTTCGCCGGCGACAGCGCCCTCGACATTGCCGCCCTGCTCGACCGCGAGGTCGACGATGACGCTGCCGGGCTTCATCGAGGCGATCTGGGCGTCGCTGATCAGCCGCGGCGCCGGGCGGCCGGGAATCAGCGCGGTCGTGATGACGATGTCCTGTTTGGCGATATGGTTCGACACGAGTTCCGCCTGGGCGGCCTTGTATTCGTCGGACATTTCGGTGGCGTAGCCGCCGGTGCCTTCGCCTTCGATACCCTTGACCTCGGTGACGAAGATCGCCTTGGCACCCAGGCTTTCGATCTGTTCCTTTGTCGCGGCGCGGACGTCGGTGGCGCTGACCTGAGCGCCCAGCCGGCGCGCGGTGGCGATCGCCTGAAGCCCGGCGACGCCAACGCCCATGATGAAGACGCGGGCGGCCGAGACGGTGCCGGCAGCGGTCATCATCATCGGAAAGGCGCGGCCATATTCGGCCGCCGCGTCGAGCACAGCCTTGTAGCCGGCAAGGTTCGACTGGGACGACAATATGTCCATCGACTGGGCGCGGGTGATGCGCGGCATGAACTCCATCGCCAATGCCTCGATCCCCGCAGCCGCATAGGCGGTGACGCGATCCCGATCCGCGAAGGGATTGAGGCTGGCGACCAGCAGCGCGCCGGGCCTAGCGCCCTGGAGGTCGCCCGGCGCCGGTCCCTGAACGGCAAGGACGATATCGGCGCCGGACAGCACCGCATCGCGAGCCGCCACGGTCGCACCGGCGGCGACATAGTCGGCATCCGACACCGACGATGCCACGCCCGCCCCAGTTTCGACGGCCACATCGGCACCGAGCGCGATGAATTTCTTCGCTGTTTCCGGCGTGGCGGCAACCCGGCGTTCGCCGGCGGCCGTCTCCCTTATGACTGCAATCTTCACTGGGGCTGTTCTCCTATCGTGCCCGGTACGACGACCGTGGGGCGATTCAGGAGATCAGCAGCACCACGATCGCGCCAAGACCGAAGCTCACGATTCCGCCCCATTTCATGAAGGCGAGAAAGCCGTGATACGTCTTCACTTCCTGTCGAAGATGGCCTTCCGGCGTCATGATCTGTCCCCGTTTTATGAGATTTGATGCCGTTCCTTAGAGCGAAGGGGGGCGACGCTCAACCCCGCTCGCTCGATCATGCCGCGGTGATTAATCGGCCTTTTACCCGGGCACGCTAAACCCAAGTCTTTCCGGGCGATATGGGGGTTTGCCGAATTGTCGCATGACGGCGTGCCGATGCTGATGCTGATCGATGACGAGCCGGCCCAAAGGCGGCTCGTCTCGGCGCTGGCCGCGCGCGCCGGGTGGCGCACGATCGTCGCCGACAGCGCCGAAACCGCGATCGCCATGCTGGGCACGCCCGACGGCATGCGGCTGGATGCCGTCCTTCTGGATCATTGGAGCCCGCATGAGGATGTGCCGGCTTTGGTGCGTGAACTGCACGTCCGCCGTCCGCGCCTGCCGGTGCTGATCCTGACCGCCGACGATGACGTCGGCGTCGCCGTGGAGGCGATGCGGGCGGGTGCCAGCGACTATCTGTCCAAACCCATAGCGCCCGACCGGTTGCTGGCGGCGCTGGCAGCCGCGGTCGGCGGCATCGATGCGGGCGAGCTGAGACCGCTGACCGAGAAGATTTCGGCGCCGCTGGCGTTTGAGGAGATCGTCGGGTCCGCACCGCCTTTCCGGGCGGCGCTGGCGGTGGCGGCCAAGGCCGCACGGGCGCGGGTACCAGTATTGATCGAAGGCGAGAGCGGCGTCGGCAAGGAAGTCATCGCCCGGGCGATTCATGCCGCCTCCCCGCGCTTTCGCCAGCGGCTTGTCGCGGTCAACTGCGGCGCCATCCCCGCCAACCTGGTCGAATCGGAATTGTTCGGTCACGAACGCGGCGCCTTTACCGGCGCCTTCGACCGTCATGTCGGCCGTTTTGCCGATGCCGACACCGGGACCCTGTTCCTGGACGAGGTCAGCGAGCTGCCTCTGGAAGCCCAGGTCAAGCTTTTGCGCGTCTTGCAGGATGGCGAGGTCCAGCCGATCGGCGCGCGCATGCCGACACATGTCGATGTCCGCATCATCGCCGCCACCAACCGCAAGCTGATCGATGAGGTGGAAGCAGGTCGTTTTCGCGAGGATCTCTATTACCGGCTCAACGTCGTCCAGCTGACCGTCCCGCCGCTGCGCGACCGGTGCGCCGACATCCCCGCGCTTGCCCGCCACCTGCTGGCGCGGATAGCGGGTCAGCCGGGCCTCAGAAGCCTGGGCCTGACCGCGGAAGCACTGAATCTGCTGATACGGCATCCCTGGCCGGGCAATGTCCGTCAGCTCCAGAACGCACTGTTTCGCGCCGCCGTCCTCTGCGAGGGCGACGCGCTGACGCCGCTCGATTTCCCGCAGATCGCCGCGCAGCAGACCGCAATCCGCCCGGATGCCGGGGAAAGTCACCCTGCCCCCTCTCCGGACGGCGTCGGCATCACCCTGTATGAGGCCGACGGCCATGTCCGGGCGCTGGCCGACATAGAGGCGGACGTTATCCGCCTGGCAATCGGCCATTATCGCGGCCGGATGACCGAAGTCGCCCGCCGCCTGGGCATTGGCCGATCCACCCTCTATCGCAAGCTGACCGAGCTCGGCATCGACAACGTCGCCTGACTGGTGGACACGGCGAGGCCGCTGTGCTTTGCCTGCCGTCATGAAACATCCAGCAGCCACCCGGAGCATTCTCGCCCTCGCCTTTCTTGCCACCGCATGCGGCCGGCAGGAATCGGTCGAGGAGGTGCAGGCCGACCGCGCCCGGGCCGAAGCGCCCCCGGTCACGGCGGCCAGGCCGGTCAAGGACAGCCGGGTTATCGCGACCGGTCCGCAGCGTACCTACGCCAACAGCGCCCACGGCTTCAGCATCACCCTGCCCGAAGGGTGGGTTCGCAATGATGGAGCCAGCAACGCGGATGGCGTCGTCTACGAAGATCCGGGCGCCGGTGCCGACATACGGGTGTTCTGGGCGAAGAATGGCGAGAATGCCGATATCCGGCAGATCGTCGCGGGCATGCATGACGGTGCCGAGGGCGTCGAAGGCAATTATACGTCGCCCAGCGAGTATCGTGGCGCCGCCACCGACGGCCGCGACAATCGCGTTTCCATCCGCGTGCTGAAACTGGCCGACGGGTCGGCGGTATCCGCGACGGTCACCTATCCGGAAATGCTGAGTGATCAATATGCCGCGATCGGCAAGGCCGCCCTCGACAGCCTGACTCTCGCTACGGCGCCGTGAGTGCACGGTCCCTGAGGCCGCGCCAGACATGGACGGCCTGAAGGGTCTCGGGCACATCATGAACCCTCAACATCTGCGCGCCGGCGGCCGCGGCCTGATAGGCAAGCGCAACCGATCCGCCCAGCCTGGCCGAGGCCGGCGCTTCGTTGGACAGGGCCCCAATCATGCGCTTTCGGCTGGCCGCGAACAGCAGTGGCTGACCCAATGCCTGGAAGCCGGCCAGCGCGTTGGTCAGCGCGAGATTGTCGGCCAGCGTCTTTCCGAATCCAAGTCCGGGATCGACGAATATCCGGTGGCGGTCGATACCCGCGTCCCGGCATAGCGCGATCCGCCGCTCAAGATGGTCGAAGACGTCGGCCGCGACATCGCCATAGCCCCGGGGGTTGGCGTGCGGATCGTCGCCCGACGACGGGCTGTGCATCAGAACAACCGCGGCACCTGACGCCGCGACCACATCAAGACTCTGAGGATCGTGTTGCAAGGCGCTGATATCATTTACCATCACAGCGCCGGCAGCGAGGGCGGCGCGCATGACGCCAGCCTTGCGGGTATCGACGGACACGGGCACGCCGGCAGCGGCGAGACGCTCGATCACGGGTATCACCCGTTCGATTTCGTCCCCTTCCCACAGTTTTTCGGCCTTCGGCCTGGTCGATTCCCCGCCGACATCGACAATGGCGGCGCCGGCGGCATGCATGGCGAAGCCGGCGTCGGCCGCTGCCTGCGCATCGCCGAAGTGACGCCCTCCATCCGAGAAACTGTCCGGCGTGATGTTCAGTATGCCCATGATCTGGGGCGTATCGAATCGCAAGGTGCGCGGTCCCAGCGCCAGCGGCTGACGCACGCTGGAAAGGTTTGCGGCCTGGGTTGTCAGACGGACGCGCTGTTGGTCCGACAGACGCGTGAGGAAATCATCCCATTGGGAAACCGGCACTGTGACGCGCGGCTGACCGGGTGTGCGCACCTCGAAGCCCTGGAACCAGATCAGCCCGCTCCCCAACCGCGCGACCATGCCATCGCGGCCGATGGGCGAATCGGTGAACCAGGCCGGCGCGAGATAGAGCCGGGCGTCGGGAGAAAAGGAATGCATCGGGTCGCCTTCGTCCATCATCGCCGCGAATGCGACAATCCATTATGGCACGCGACCGGCCTGTGGCTCTGGACCCCTGCCTTCACGGGCATGACGATGAATATGTCAGGGTTCGGTCGCCAGCAAATAGGTCTGCCTGAGGTCGTCGATCGGCTTGAGCCCGCCATCCGCGGCCAGGTAGTGCCAGAATGTCCAGCCATTGCAGCTCGGCGCGTTTTGCAGCGTTGCTCCCATTTTGTGGATGGACGCACTTTGACCATCGACCTCTAGCGAGCCATCGGCGCGAACCTGTGCGCTCCAGCGACGCTTGACGTCGGTCAGCAGGGTACCTGGCACGAGATAGCCAGTCTCCACCAGGGTACCGAAAGCGACCTTGGGTTGCGCACGCGGGGTCTGCATGATCCGCACCGCCGATTCGTCCAGCGGCAGCGCCGCCGCGATCCGTTCCAGCGCGACCTCGCAATAGGCGTCCTCGCGCTCGATGCCGATCCATTTGCGACCCAGCCGCCGCGCGACGGCCCCTGTCGTGCCAGTCCCGAAGAAGGGGTCGAGGACGATGTCGCCAGGCTTCGTCGATGCCAGCAGGACGCGATAGAGAAGGGCTTCCGGTTTCTGGGTCGGATGCGCCTTGACGCCATCGCGCTTGAGCCGTTCGGGCCCGCCGCAGATCGGCAGGACCCAGTCGGATCGCATCTGCAACTCGTCGTTCAGCGTCTTCATCGCCCGGTAGTTGAACGTATACTTCGCATTCTCGCCCTGGCTCGCCCAGATCATCGTTTCATGGGCATTGGTGAAGCGCGTTCCCTTGAAATTGGGCATGGGATTGGCCTTGCGCCAGACGATGTCGTTGAGAATCCAGAACCCCTGGTCCTGTAAGGTCGCGCCTACGCGGAAGATATTGTGATAGCTGCCAATGACCCACAGCGTGCCATTCGGCTTGAGGATGCGCTTTGCCTCGGCCAGCCAGGCGCGTGAGAAGGCGTCGTAGGCGGCGTTGCTGTCGAACTTGTCCCAGGCATCGTCGACCGCGTCGACCCGCCCGCCTTCCGGCCGGAACAGATCGCCGCCGAGTTGAAGATTATAGGGCGGATCGGCAAAGATCATGTCGACACATGCGTCGGGCAGCTTTGCCATTTCGGCAATGCAATCACCCCGGATCAAACGGTCGGCCTCCACCGCCGCAGCGACCGGCCGGACCGCACTTTTCACCTCGCGCGCCGAAACGCGTGTCAAAACACCCATGTTGTCGTTGCCCCCATTTGCATGCTCTTGGTGAGTCCGACGGCATGAGTCCGTCAAGTTCAGTAACTTATGTGACAGCCCTCACAAAATGGTTAACGGCTTGAGAACGAAATGAGTCCCCACGACATATAGCGTCGCAGGCCGCCAGGCGGGCACAACATGCCGTAGTGTTGCGCGAATGACTCGCCTGCGCGCCGACCACGAATTTTTTGGTTAACGCGCCTTTACAGCAGGGCGAGCTGAGCAACCGGCGCGAAGCTGCGCCGATGGAGCGGTGTCGGACCATGGGTCTTCAGCGCCGACAGATGCTGGGCGCTGCCATAGCCCTTGTTGCTGTGCCAGCCATAATGCGGCCATTGTTCGTGGGCGACGCGCATCATCCGATCGCGCTCTTCCTTGGCCAGGATCGACGCGGCGGCGATCGACATGCACTTGGCGTCGCCTTCCACCACCGGAGTCGATGCCCAGCGCCATGACGGACAGCGATTTCCGTCGACGAGAACATGGATGCAGTCAGCGGCAAGCGCCTCCATCGCCCGCGTCATCGCCAGCATCGTCGCCCACAAGATGTTGAGCTGGTCGATCTCTTCGACGCTGGCGACGCCGATGCCCCAGCAGACCGCCCTGCCCTTGATCAACGGCTCCAGCTCGGCGCGGCGGGCGG
>JADMIO010787573.1_pt1 | contig 47367 bp, 91 predicted proteins | sample 8958161 | NCBI WGS metagenome assembly JADMIO01 (sample SAMN16585339, study PRJNA669376) | soil metagenome | isolation source: Crop rotation soil | place: USA: Cullars Rotation, Alabama | collected 2011
GCCAAGATCCCAAGCGGTATAAACTTGGGCGGTTGGCTCATAGGGCACCCCTGTAATGCGCTTGTCGGCCTCAGCCGCCGCCATCAGCCGCCCGTAATAAGCGCCGACCACAGCGGCATCGAACGAGCACTCAAACTCTTGCGCGAACTGTTCTTCGCTCAAGCCCGACTTGAGGCTGTTTAGCTCGCGCTCTGGGATTATCCCGGTTTCGCTGGCTTTAAGCGTCAGGCGAAAGAAGTCAGGGGCGGGCGAGCCGTCCTCGGTCAGGTCTATTTTGTAGAACCAATCGCGGCCAGCAGGAGTACCGATAAAAGTACCCCAACCGGAGTAATCGCTAAGAGTCGGCCTAATGACTTCAGGCCATGCTCTGGGATCCATCTGCGCGGGTTCGTCAATTGTAACACCGTCGTGATACAGACCTCGCATGCGATCGTAGTTGTCAGCACCATAAAGACGAATGCGAGCCCCATTTGGATACTCAACCCAAAGCTCCGATTCTGATGTCTTGATGCCCGGAATGGGCGCGCTGTAATGCTTCAGATACGACCAAGCAATGTCCTTCGCCTGCGTATAGGTTGGGGCAACGTAGGCATACCTGGGAGGCGGATACATCCGAGTATTGGACAGCGCCCGCTTGATCATATCGTTGATGCAGCCGACCGTCTTGCCAAAGCGTCGATGAGCTACAATCCTTGCCCATCGTTCTTCTCGGTCGTGATATGCCTCGAACTGATCCCTCGGTAAGTACGGGATTACTATTTCTTGGACTGCCACGTTACCGTTAGCTGTACAGGCCCGCCCTCGCCGTCCCCGTCAACCGGCTGCGCAGGCTTGCCCCAGCCTCGGTCTAGGATGCTATTCGCTGCCGCTACGCGAGCCGCTGGAGGGGCATCCGGCTGGTTCATGACTCCAAGCAAGGCGTTGACCGCAGCGTCTGTGTGGCTCCGCGCAAGGCTCCGTAATTCGGTAAGAGATTTAGCCATTTAGTTGGATTGGGTTACCTGCCGCAGATGCTCAAGAACCGAGCGAGATTTGTGGTCGCACAAGAGATGGTCAATTAGCTTTGCTTGTATGCCGATGGTCACACCAAGATCAGAGAGGAGATTAAGAACACGCGCCCGCTCCACCTCTCGTTCGTCATATTCGCGATGCGTGCCCGTTCCGGGTGCCGCCTGTTTCCCGAGAAGGCCAGCGGCTGACCAAATCTGGACCCTTCGCCCAGTGCAGCCGAGTTCGCCCTTCATCTCGGAAAGCTTCATGGCCTACCCCAAGTTCTGCTTCTGGTAAATCGGATCTTCTTCAATGACGATATGACGAGGCTGGCGCGTTTTGATTTGGATCTTCTTGTCCTTCACAAACCCGCGCCACTCATGCGCTGTGCCGGCATAGGGCCATTCGGGATGGGCGGGGGACTTCAAACTGTCGGCCGCCTTTTGATAAAGGGCCCGCAGCGAATCCTGGTTCGTTAACTGATTTGAAAAGCCGCCGCCGACCTTCCCGCCGTAACCAGTCGGATATGCGTACATCCCGTAAACGTCGAACTCTTTGGTCTCTTCAACGGGCACAGTCGTTCCAGTCAATGCCAGATCCCGCTCTGCCTTCAGTTCTTCAATGCGGCGGCGGATGGCTTCGAAGTCGTCGGCCGCCTTAGTCACGCCGGTCCCCCGTTCATGCCAGCGATTTCCGCCCGCATTTCCTCGGTTTCCTTCTCAAGCTTGGCAATCTCTTCAATCACCAAACCTGCAACATTGGCGGATTCAGATACCGCGTTTGCCGCGCCCTGCCGTGCCTGCTGAAGCTTGGCCCTTGCCGCCTTCAGGTCTTCCCCTAACGTGCTCATGCCTGATATCCGTTCGATCGCTGTAACCGGGTTGTCATAGATCAGCTTAGTTTTTTTTTAGCTTCCACAAACGCCGCCTCGATATCCAGGGCAGTCGCCATCGGGCCGACCTCTACCGCAATATCCCCGATCATGAAGATCTGGGTGCGCCCGCTTTGGCCGTAACGCATGGTCAGGTCAGATCCGCCTGGTAGATGCTTTAGCTCGTCCCTGATGTTCTGGATGCTCATTCGGTATTCCGCGTTGGTGTCATAGACTGCAATCGCGAGCCTTGCCGCGAACCAGTCCAAATGTGGGCCTTGCACCCACTCGGGGGTCTCACTATCGGGCACTTAGTATCCCATACCCCTAAGGGCTCCTCGTTAGGCCGGATCTTTGTAACCAGACAGCGGCCCATCAGTTGGTAGCCACGGCATTCCGTCGATGCCAGAGCCGCCATAAAGCGCTACTTCGGCCATGATCTGCGCGGCTTCTCGCTCCAATGCTTCCCGAAGGCGCTCGATGTCCTTAGGGTTTTGAAAATCTCTGAGTTGTACCACTTCACCCATCGATCTCTCCAAAAAGTTGCCCGATGTCTAGTAGGCCACGTTAGCCACCTAAACCGTTGCTCGATCCTCGGCGCCGGGACCATGGGGAGTTTCGGGCGGCGGCCGGCAGGAAATGCTCGCTCTCGGCTTTAAGTAGCCGCCAGGGGAGGGGTAAGCGAGTGATGCAGCGCCGCCCGAACTTGAAATTTCCTTCTCGAACAATTGTCGCAATACGTGCCGTATGTGAGTGATCCACAGCCGGGACAGCGCCAAGTGTCCATACGCAAAAGCCGCCCGCGGATTTCTCCGGGACGGCTTACAATTCTTGCGATGGTGGCGATATGCACCATTCCGGGCGGACCGTCAATCGAATTACACCGATCTGTGCACTTATTCACGGTATTGTGTTTCCTTGCGTTTTTGGCCCGTCCGCTCCTTGGCAAAGCCGTAGACAAACGCCAGCGTGTGCAAATGCAGGTGCACGCTCATGCCGAAGAACTTTTCCCAGCGCTCACCCCCAAGCCCCCTCGACTCGGCAATGTGCTTGTAGCTCCTGGCGTGGATTAGAACGTCGTGGATAAGCGCTGACCCGTCAGGCCCCAATTCCCGGTAGACGCCAGCTAAACGAATGGCAGCCTCTTGCTGGGCTTCCGTGATGGGTTCTGCCGGCAAGCCGCCGTCAACGTATTCCTTGGCCGGGTCGATTGCCCGAGGTCCGCGCTCGGCAGCCTCGAAATCCCGCTGGAAGGCCCGCCCGCCCCAATACTGCGCCTCGTCGATCGTGTGCCTCGCGTGCATGCCCGCGAGTGGATCGTCTCGAGTTGATCGCATAACGACGATTTTCGCTCCAATTTCGTATGGATCATCGGCCTCGGTTGGCACCAGATAGCTTGCAATGCCCCGATTGGATTCTGTTGCTCGCCTGTCATGAGGCTTGGATGGATCGTAGGGTGTTCGTCGTTTAGTGCGTGCCAATGTGATGCCCCGTGATGCTGTTCAGTTGGAACGCGGTTACTGGCTGTCCGGCAGGTTGTTCCAGAAATTGTGCGATACCCAGACTCCCTGCCGGCCGTCCGATGCCTTGCCGTACTTCCACCAGATCGGCGCAGAGTTCTTCGCCCGCTCGCACAACGAGTCGTACCGCGGATGTCCCTCGGGAACGAATACCTGGGCCATGTAGCCCTGCGGTCGATCGCGCAACAGCGGCTCAGGCTTTCGATCCTGGAACGCAGGGCGCTGCTTCCTGAGCTTTTCGAGGAACGAGCGGTGTTCGTCGCAGGCATCCACGATCTCGCTGATGGTCGGCGGAAACTTGCTGCGGCGCTGGATGCCCGTCCGTGGGTCGCAGACGTAGGTGATCACTTCGTCCGGGTACTGCTCAAGCACGGCGCCAAGCGAGTTTTTGAAGCCGTCCGGGTCCGAGTACTGGTCAATTCGATATGAGGCGAATACGGCCTTCTGGCAGTTCAAAATGAGTGCCTTCCGACTGTTTGAGGGCGTCGAGTTCACGGTCGATGGCGTCGATAAGGCTTCCAGATTTGGACGGAACTGTTCCATGCTTCCCGTTGAACCTTTGCTGATTTCGGATGAAATTGTTGAACGCGGCGTCGTAGTCCGCGTACAGCTTGCCGCTCGATTTCAGGTAGTCGCGGAAAATCTGTTCAACGATCTGGACGTTCTGCCCGCATTGCTCGGCAAGTTGGAACGCACGAAGCGAGGGGGTCCAGTCGTCGGGTAACGGCGCGTTACGCTTTCGCGGAATTCGCTCTTTCTTTCTTCCTTCCTTCTCTTGAATATCAGTAGAGGAAGAAGAAAGAGATATAGCCGAATTGTCGGAGCGTAACGGCGTTACGTTTTCGTTACGTTCTGTTATGGTTTCGTTACGTTTCGTTACGTTATCGTCACGCGTAACGGGCGTTACGTTTTCGTTACGTTTCGTTACGTTCGCGTTACGCTCCCGGTAGCGCTGTTGACGGATCGCCGCCTTCGATCTGGTGTCCGGGAGGTCGTCCCGATAGGCTGCCGCGTCCTTGCCAATCACAATGGCACGCGCGACGACGCTGGCGGCCAGCCCCGGCGCCACACCAGCCGCGATTAGTTCGTCAACCAAAGCTGTGATGTCGCTCAAGCGGCCTCCTGCGTTCCTTTGGCTTCGGGAACGCGATGAATGCTCAGCATGCAGCCGTGTTCGCATTCTCCCCATGACCAGGAGCCACCCTCTGCGAACTTGTCATTGTCGATCAGCCCGACGCGCTGGGCATAATCGAGCGGGTACTTCATTCGATTATCGCCATCGGCCAGCGGACCTCGCTGGGTGCGGCTCAGGACGATGTGGTACGTGAACGGCCCGTCAACCTTTAAGCCATTCAGCGCCCGTTTCTGGGTCAGGAAAAGGGTGTCGGCATCGCGAAAGAAGTCCCGCTTGGCGTTGCTCGGGTAATAGCCGCGCTTGGAGAACTTGTTGGCCTCGTTGACCGAGGGCGGGAAAGGCAGATGAAGCACAATCATTCTTTCGGCCTCACCACGATCTCAAGCCCGACTGCCTCAGCCCAATTGCAGAGCAATTGCAGAGTTCTCGGTGTTTTCCGTGCCGTCTCCCATTGGGCTATTGTTGATCGGTTGTATCCTGATGTTTCGGCGAGGTCGTATTGCGCGATCCCCAAGCTAACCCGAGCGCGGCGCAATTCTTCGATGATGTCCTTGGGCTGCGTCATGCCGCCCTCAGCTCTTGCTTGATGACCTCGATCCCGCGAACCTTGTACATCTGAAGCCGGATCAATCCCTTCGCCTCCAGGTTCTTGAGAATGCGGCCGACGAACTCACGGGAGTTCATGCCAAGCCGGCGGGCGATCTCCCGCTGCGTCGGGGCGTGGCCCAGCACTTCAATGCAGAGGGCGATGTAAGACAGCGTTTGGGATTCGCGCGGGGTCAACGTCACGCCACCACACTCCCCCGTTCGACGGCCCATTTCCAACGATAGTCATAGCTGTCATCCCGGCGCCTGGTTTTGCGCATCTTGGCCTTTTGCTCAGCCGTGAGCGGCTTTGATTTGCGTCCTGAAACGCCGTGCTCGCTGGCAAGCTTGGAGTAGTAACGAGCCGACAGACCGAGGCTCAGGCAAAGTTCAGTGCATGCTGCCGGGCCTTCGGCCTTGAAGACACGCAGGATGTGTTCCCGCTGCTCTTTGGTCGTCTTGGGAGGATTGCCCCTCATGCCAACACCCTTCGCAAAGTGTTGACATCGCAGGCGAGCTTCAGGTCGCTGCCAAGCAGGCGTTCGATTTTCTCGACGCTATAAAGCGCAGTCGAGTGATCGCGATGACCAAATCGCCTCCCGATTTCGGCGTAACTGTGCGGGGTATAGAGCCTGCACAAGTAAATACCGACCTGTCGCGCACGAGAGATTTTGCGGTTGTGGCGCTGGGATATCAGGTCAAGAGCACTGATGCCGTAGTGCCTGCAAACGGCCTCTTGAATTTCCCGAACCGGAACGACTAGACGGGGTTCTCTGAATCCCTGCAAGAGATCGTAGAACCACATGCCTTCCCAGCCGGCGTCGATCGCCTGTGGCTTGACCGGGATCGGCTTGGCACGGACGACAGGTTTGGGCTGCGGTGCGCCCAGCCTGATAAGCCGCTCCTTGCGAGCGGCAGCGTAGTTTTCCACTAAACTCATTGTCCTACCCCTACTCTTGCCCGCGCTTGATGATGCCGCCGGGCTATCGGCTATCGTGGTGGGTCTTTCGGATGGGTGTGCGTTACCTGTCGAGCCACGGCGCGATCCGAACCGCCCAATCCGCGCATTTGGTCCCGAGCATAATCAATAGACGGGCTATGAAAGTCCGCGTCCCCCGCAGAAAGGGAGGCTTCGAGCCGGGCGAGCCGGAGCTTGATGTCGTGTAATTCATTACGCGCCGCTCTTTCTTTTTTGATCCGCAGCGCTTCTGCGATCTGCGCAATCTCGTAGTCCTCGACCCTTCTGGCCTTGCGATACCAAATATCCGACGTGCGCCAGTAAGACAGGCGGCACAGGCGGGCTGTCCGATCGATCACGGACTTCATCCGCTCTCCCGGTCCCCAGGGAAGTGAAAGCTCTCGAAGCATCGTTGCAGCGTCGCTCATGCCTGCCTCCCACCAAAATTGGGAGTGTTCTCGTTGGTCTCCCAACGGTCTGAGTTCAGGTTCTCACACATGACGCAACACCTTGTTTTGTAGGGGACTTAGATGGCTTTCAGATCAATTGGTTTTGAAGCTCGCCTGATACTGAACAGGCTCGCTAACCAGCGCGGCATAGCCGATGCAAACGCCGCCAACGATGGCGATCGGGAGAAGCACAACAAAGAGGAACAAGAGGCTAGAGCCCAGCTCGAACGGGTGAATGAACGGCTCGCTATTCTTCGGGAGCGGGCGAAGTGATTTCATTTCATCCCCCTGGCGACGCCGCTGAATTTGCCGAAATGCTGCTGAGATGCCGCTTCATAGGCGGCGCGGGCCTGTTCCGGAGTGTCAAAGTATCCGAGATAGCGCCGCTGCTTTTCGATGGTGATCTGAGCGCGATATTTCTGGTTGCGACGGCAGAAATGAAAGCCTCTGCACTTGGTGTTTTGGTGATTTTCAACGTCGGTGGCCTCGCGGAGATTAGAAATCTCGTTGTTGCGAGGATTGCCATCGATGTGGTCGATCAGGCTATGCGGCCATTGACCATAAACGTACAGCCACGCGAGCCGATGGGCCAAATACTTGCGCCCTCTCACCTCAATGTAGCTGTAGATACCACGTTTATTGTTGCCGACTTCATATCCGGTAATGGCGTTATAGAATTTGCCACTGCCGCTAAGATAAATAATGCGGCCCCTCAAATCTTCCTGAGTTAGATCATTGCGGAGTTTACGCGGCATAGCGACGACCCCACGAGAAGAGCCGAGCGATCCACTTTGTAAAAAGCTCGACCTCCTTAGATCGAGAGTTGGGGAGAAGCCCAACTGAATTGGTTTCAGCGCGCGTTGAGTTTGCGCTGTTGCGAGGCCCGGCAGGTGGTTTAACCCCCGACGCCTGCCGGGCTGTCCGCCAATGTGTCATTGGATCACCCAGACGATGATCAACTCGTATGCAATCAACACACACATGAACGCTTCATACATGTTCATGAGTTCCTCCCGATGGAACGTTGCGGTTGTATGCCACGGTAAAAACACGGAAAGGTCAGATTCCCCTTGCACGTCGCCCGCAAATCACCACCAAATGGTTGAATCGCGGCGGCGATACGCGCGAATGCGTCCTTCAGGAATTGAAGTGGGGGAGTGCAAGGAAAATGGGCCAGGTTATTGGCGAACCATTCGAAGATTTTGGAAATACGATCGAATATACCGTTGGCGAAGTTCGCGCCTACGAGCGATTGAGCGGCGACCGGGTAAGGCTCTACATCACCGAGGAACGTGGACCCGTCCACATCCTGCTCTATACTCTGGTGAGCCCGCTCAGCGCGTTTCCTGCATTCGGCAAAAAGTGTTTCGAGATCGCAGGGACGAAATGCGTTCTCCCCGATTGGGCGATCCAGAGCGAAGGCGCCAGCGCCGCTCATTGAGCGGTCTCCAACTGCTGGAAGTCGTCGGCAGTGATCGCGCCCCTAGACCAAGACTTGAGCTTGTCGATCGTGCCCCAATCCGGCCGCACTTTCCGGCGTCGAATTCGGCTAATCGTCACGCGCGTGACACTGATGGCGTCCGCTACGGCGGCGTCATCAAGCTTGCGTTTCGTCATGTAGTCGGAGAGGTGCATGTCGATCTTGTACGCTAAGCGTACATTGGCCGTCAAGCGATTTCGTGCGCTTGGCGCCGTTCATTCATTAACGGGTCCAGTGCATGATGCGTACATGGTCAAGAGAATCGCTAAACGCCCCCTTCCCCGGCTTCGCCCGCTCTACCAGCGGACGTTCATCAGGCAGTGGCGGGAATATCGGGAAATGTCCCAAGAGGAACTAGCCGGGCACGTCGCTGAATACCTCATGGAGAACGAGATCAGCGAGAAGGGCTACACTTACGCCAGCATTGGCCGGATCGAGAACGGTCGGATGCCCTACTCCCAGCCGATCATAGAAGGCATCGCCAAGGCCCTAGGCGTGTCCGTGGCGACGTTAATCACCACCCCGCCCCCTCCGAAGGGCGAACCCCTCCCGCCCGACCCAGCAACCCTTCTGAAGCTGTGGACCGAAGGAGTTAAGGCCGGACGCAGGCAATAGTCCGCCTTCCGCAATTCCCGGCAGTAAGCCTTGCGGACTTGGGAGAGCGGATAGCGCGTATACCTGGGATGCCATTTATCGGTGGCCAGCCGCCCGGCACGCAATACACTGCCTTAAAAGTCCCAGATGCGAGCATAGCCCCGTCGGCATTTGCTCGGGTCGGAAGCCCCCAGTGAGGTGAAGATCCCCCGCGCGTCGTCTCCGGGATCGCCGGACCGCGCGACGTTTACGCGGCAGCTCAGGCGGCGCGCTAAGGCGCCGGGCCGGTCAATGTACGTTGCGTAACCAGATTGGTTGCACTATATGCAACGCAACGGTCTGGGGATTGACCATCAAGCCTTCCCAGATCAGCCCGGATGATCGTCGCGGATCAAGCCGGGCATTTTTCTATGTGGGGTGTTCACGGTACGTTCGCAAGCCCCGCTCTCCCTGAAAAAATAGTTGTACGCTAGGTGCACATTTCGCTGGACAAGCGGTGTACGCCCGATGTACAAATCAGACATCAGATCGGGGAGAAATCACATGCAGTTCTACATCCTCATGGTGGACTACGGGCGCGGGGCGCGGAAGCCAACTGGGTTGGAGGCTGTTGTCTCGCCCGAGTTTACCCGGCGCCAGATCGTGGAAGAAGTCCGCGACATCCTCATCAGCGGCGACCGCTCCGTTGCATTCGTCAAGTTTGTCGACGGCAACTTCATTGAAGACCTGACCGAGGAAATCACTTCGGAAGCGTGGTCCGGGATGGATCGCGAAGCCTACAACGCCGCGCGCTTGCAGGCCGCCGAATGAGCAGTCCAGCAAAGCGCAGACGCGCATGGGTCGTCATCGATGGGGGAAAGAAGCCTGAGCCGTTCCCGATCGAAGTGTTCTTCTGGTGGATGTGGTGGTGGAAATGACTACCCGCGAAGACGACTGGCAACCAATCGCTACCAAACCGCCATTCGCTCGATGCGAGGAGCGCGGAATTTATACCGACACCGATGGTGATGGCCTTTTTTATTTTTCGCCAACGCATTGGCGACCATGCGGAGAAACGCCGATGACACAGCAAGATAAGCGTTACGAGGTTGTGGACAAGAGCACCGGAGATCGATTCGGCAACCACACATATTCTGAAGCCTGCGCTCGCGCTCAGGTGATGGGCAGGAATTGGCAATACAAGAAAGTGTTCTCGGTGGAGGAGCGGCGATGACAAGTCAGATGGAAGCCGACATCGCCCTTGAAGAACACCGCGCAGTGATGGCCGCGCTTTTGCGATCGTGCATCAAGCGCCCAACAGACGAACAGTATGAGCATCAGTTGCAGTGTGTACGGAGTGAAATGTCATGCGTGATTTCTACATCGGAATTTTCGTCACCGTCGTCGGGAGCTTTGTAATCGGATGTCTGATCTAGACGACGCCATCGGAAACATGACCTACGGCCTGCGCGCGAACGCCAAGGATGTCTATGACATCTGGATGCACATGCCGCTCCGTCGCGCTGACTTTGGCGAGCGTGAAATCCTCGACATCAAGGAAGCCTATCTAGGGTTAGGCGTCCTCCTGCGGGAAATGGAAAAGATCAAGAAGAGGGAGGCGGCATAATGGGTAAACCGTCAAAGGCCGTCATGGCCTTCATGGAGAAGTACGGCGTCGAGAGCGACGAGATTTGGGAAGTTCACGGCTCAACCTGGGTTGTGAAGCACAAAGCCCTCGAACGCGTCGCTGCCTTGCAGGGCATCGTTTGGGACAAGCCGGAACTCAAAGTCTGCGACATGGAGAAGGGCTTTGTCTCCGTCCTTGTCGGCGGGAAGCTTGGCGACCATACCGAATATTCATTTGGCGAGGCCAGCCCGAAGAACAACAAGAATGCCTATCCGATCGCTATGGCCGAGAAACGCGCGAAAGATCGAGTGATCTTGAAGCTTCTTGCAGCTCACGGCGACATCTATTCCGAGGAAGAAGCCGACGACTTCAAGAGGCCGAACCCGCACGTTACACGACCGGCCGACATTCTTCCAGCCACGCAATACGACCAGCACGGCGAAGTGATCGACAACATTCCGGCGCCCGCCCCCGAGGCCGTCAAGAAGCTTCGTGTGGTTGATCAGCGCCCGATCTTCGAGGCCCTGCAAAAGGAAATCCATTCGACCGGGACAATCCTGGAATTGCAGGAATGGGCAACCACAAACAAGGACCGCTTGGGCTCCCTCAAGCCTGACTGGCAGGACTTCTTGCGCGGCGTCTACGCCGAACAACTTCACGGCCTCCGCGAATTGGCGCGGGGCGATGACAACAGGATGGCTGGCTGATGGCTTACGAACAGCGCGACAATAGCGGGTCGCTTTTCAAGAACGACCGGAAGGACAAGGATTCGCACCCCGACTACAACGGCAACGTCATGATCGACGGGCGGGAATACTGGATATCCGCCTGGATCAAGACCGGCCAGAAGGGGAAATTCATGTCGCTCGCCTTCAAGCCGAAGGACTTTGCGCAGCGCGAACAACGGCAGCCGTCGAGCAAGGTTGGCGATCAGCGCCCGGCAGGCAACCGAAACAGCGACATGGACGACGAGATTCCGTTCTGATGAGCAACAACCTCCCATGGTCTGAGCAATATCGCGTGGTGGCGAAGCAGTGGGTTGACGCTGACGCAGCCGCCAATTTCTTGGAAGAAACCAAGAGCGCGAACCTTGCACGCTTGATGGCCAAGGAAGGCGACATCCCGGTTAGTCGGGCTGAGATGAACGTCAAGGCCGGCTTGGAATGGGCAATTTGCCTCAAGGAAATGACTGACGCGCGACAGAGGGCTGCGCTTCTCAAGGTTCAACTGGAATACATCCGCATGAAGTTCATGGAATGGCAGAGCGAGAACGCCACCAAACGAGCGGAGATGCGCCTGTGATCCTTCGCCAGCGCCAGCCCCGCGAGAAGGACGACAAGCACCTTGCATGGATACGGACGCAGGAATGCTGCATCTGCGGGGACAACACGACAACCGAGGCCGCGCATATCCGAACGTCCAACCTGGATCTGGGCAAAGATGATTTCGGGTGGGGCCGACCGAGCGACAAATGGGTTCTGCCGCTTTGCGGGGCTCACCACAGAGAACAGCACACGATGAATGAAATGGCGTTCTGGGCGAAGTACGGGAAAGACCCGTTCATGCTCGCAATGACAATGAGGCAGCGATGATCACGCTCGACATCTGGGACGTTCTTGCGATTGGCGGCGTCGGCTGGCTGCTCTGGCAGATCGGCGGCCCGATCATCGCGTTCGTGTTGTGACTATCTGGGGGATTAACGCGCATGAGACGACGAGAGCTTATTAGCCAACTGAAGGACGAACAGCGCGAGTTACGCCGTGCGGCGGACGGTCTGTTCACGTCCAGATTGCTTCAGCAGCAAAGAGCGGAACGGCGACTGTTCTTGCTGCATGCCCTCGAAAACCTGCTCCCTGAGATCATTGAGAAGCTTGAGCAGAAGTCAAAGTGATGCGCCTAAATGCCCCGGCAAGGAACATGAAATGAGCCCCCGCCAAGTCGGCCCCGACAAGATATCCCGCCGCAAGCGCAAGCGGACGAGAAAGGATCAGCGATGAGCGATCTGGTCGAACGATCCCGCCGGATGGCGGCCGATGCCATAGATTTCAATGGCGACACGATGAGGGAATGGGACAAGATTCGCGCTCTGTGCGCAAAGCGAGATGGCAGCGACCTCCCGCGCCTCATGTTTGAAGGATTGATCGATGGGTTCGCCGATCTTCTCAATGAGCAATCAGCCGAAATCGAATCCCTTCGGCTACAGCTTGCGAGCGCGAGGAGGGCGCTGGAGTTCATCGCGGATGGCTACGAGAACCACAACATCAATCACGTTGATTACCGCGTGAAGGTTTACCAGGTCGCGACCGAGACGCTGGAAGGAATGCCGAAATGACCGAACTGCTCGCAAACATCGCGGCCTTCGCCGTTCTTGCCGGAGTGTTCGGCATGATCCTGCATCGCAACTTCGGTTAGCAAACGGGTTGATAACATGAGCGACGAAATCGAACAGTATTTCATCGACGCGGCGACGGCCCAGGCGATCATTCACGCCGACAAGCAGCCGCCCGAGGCTAAGTTCAAAACCTTCGAAGAGCTTATGGCGTGGCTCAATAACGATGCGCCCACCCAAACCATCGGTTAACGCAATGAAGCAGTTTGAGACTCCAACGATTTCTAAAAAACGGCAAGTCCCGCTCTCGCCGGAACTGAAAGACTTTCTGCGCCGCAGAACTATGCCGTTCATGAACTATATCGGAGTCGAACGTCCTCTCTCCTTTGTTCTGGAGGAGGTTTATCTCCAGGGGATGCGTGACGCCGTGCAAGCATTGACCGAGGGAAAAGATGCCGACGTTGGGGCTTAAACATTGGTACTGGTGCGAGGCATGCGGATGGATGGATCGGCAGACGAACCACGAGAAAATGCCGGAACGGTGTCCGAAGTGTTTGACACCAGCAACGGGCATCACTGGGTTAAATGGCGAGCTTTCGTATGCTGCCGCGATTGCGGGTTCATCCGCAGGGCCGACGACCGAAACAAGCCTTGTCGCGGCCGTGTTTTCGTAGGTCCGCGCTAACGTCGAGGGAAGAGACATGACCATTCTTACGATCGCCGCGCTGTTCTACCTCTTCGCGGTCAATGCCGGAGGGCCAGCCCCGCGCAACAGCAATTTGCCGCCGCGCTGGCGCAATGGGTAACGAGGGAGTGAACAATGGAAAAGCAAGAGAACGAGACAGTCACCCAGTTCACAATGCGCAAGATTCGCGCGGAGATCATCGAGGAATGCGCTCGCATGGCTGACGGATGGCTGGAGAGGCACGGCGAAACTGAAATTCAGTACACTTCGGCGCGGGAGTATGCATGCGACGCGGTGGCAGACGTTGCCGACGCTATCCGTGCGCTCAAAAATTCCGAAACGATTGGTTAATGCACACTGATGTCCTCACCGGGAGTTTCCAATGGCTAAGACCTTTGATCCAATCTGCTACGATCTCGCCAAGAAGTTTGCGCCCGTCGATAGCGAGGCCAGCGTTACCGAGTTTGCCATCTATCTCCAGGATTGCGCTGAATGGTGGATGGAGGAACACAGCGAAGAGGCCGCCCGCCGTCGCGACACACGTTAGCGCGAGCTTTAGGAGCAATCATGACGAGATTTGAAAAGACATTTTGCAGCCAATGCGGTGGATCATTCGGGCCCGGTGACAGTGGTTTCTCTCACTGCGCCGACCATACGCCAGCGCGTATAAAAACTGGTTATACGAGTTTGCGTATAGCAACTGTCGAGTGTCCTTCCTGTCGAGGGCGCGGCTACACCAATCCCGCTTTCAATTGCCGCTGGTGCGCGGGGACTGGCGTTGTGTCTGAAGAGGACGCCGCCGCCTTTGGCCCCGAAGATTGATGCACGTAACCGAGAACTATAGGCACATGAATGTCCTCGATCTCTTCTCAGGAATTGGCGGCTTCTCCCTCGGACTTGAACGAGCCGGAATGCGAACCGTCGCGTTCTGCGAGATCGACCCCTATTGCCGTCGTGTCCTCGCCAAGCATTGGCCTGGTGTCCCCTGTTTTGACGACGTTACCAAACTTACCGGCCGCGACGTTGGGCCTGTCGATGTCATCTGTGGCGGATTCCCCTGCCAAGATATCAGCGAGGCGAATACAGCCGGCACCGGGCTTGAGGGCGATCGCAGCGGCCTATGGTCCGAATACAAAAGGCTCATTGGCGAGCTACGACCCGCCTTCGCAATCGTGGAGAACGTCTCAGCGCTGCTTGATCGAGGGCTGGGAACTGTTCTCGGAGACTTGGCCTCGCTCGGGTACGACGCGGAGTGGCATTGCATTCCGGCTTCCGCCATTGGCGCTCCCCATGAACGGGACCGCCTCTGGATTGTTGCCTACCCCTCTGAGGGCGAACGGTGGTCGCTCGATTTCTCATGTGACCGAGTGGCGTGGTCAGACACCCTACCACAACGGGAAAAAGGTCCAGGTCGATCTGCGTCAGTTCTTGAAGCTGCGTGGGGTAACGATCCGATCGTGGTCGCTGACACGCTTAGCCGAATGGATGATGGGATACGGCTTCGGTTGGACGGATTTAACGGATGCGCCAACGCCGTCGTCCCGCAGATCCCGGAAATCATCGGGCGAGCAATCATGAGTTCACGTTAACGGAAAATAGGCGCGCAATGGCACTTCACGAACAATGCGTTGGGGCGACAGATGAGTGGTACACGCCACCGCGCGTCTTCGAGGCGCTCGGCTGTCAGTTCGAAATGGACGTGGCCACCACCAACCCGCCTATATCATGGGTTCCGGCGCGCCGTCATCTGTGGTCGGATAGTCTGGCGCAGGAGTGGTTTGGCTTTATCTGGATGAACCCACCATTCGGCGCTCGCAACGGGCTGGTGCCGTGGCTGGAGAAATTCTTTGCTCACGGGAATGGCATCGCCCTCGTTCCAGACCGAACGTCCGCACCGTGGTGGCAGAGGTTCGCGCCGATGGCAGACAGCATTTTGTTCGTCGCTCCGAAGCTGAAGTTTATTGGATCTGACGGGAAGCCGGGGACATCGCCAGCGCAAGGAACGTGTTTGATGGCGGCCGGTGAGCGTGCCGTTGATGCGCTCAACATGGCGCAGTCACGCGGGCTCGGCTTACTCGTTCATCCATCTGCATCTTAATGGAAATTGAAGGCACATGACCCTCCCAGAATTCACAACCCCTAGCGAGCTGGCCAAGCACATTGGCTGGGCCGAAAAACGGGTGCGAAGTCTCGCCAGGATGCTTGGAGCCTGCCGACTTTTGGGCAATCGTATGGTGTTCCTGCCCGATGATGTGAACGCCATAATGGAGGCGACCAGACCATGCCCCTCAAAATCTATCGACGTCCGGGAAGCAATGTCTGGCAGTATCGGGGAACGCTTGCCGGACGTCGACTCCGTGGCTCTACTGGCGCATCTGACAAGGAAACCGCGACGCGAATTGCGTCCGAGGTTGAAAACAAGTTCTGGAAACGTGGTCTCGATGGAAAAGAAAAGGCTCTGACATGGCCGAAGGCGGTTGCGCTGTATATGGCGGCTGGAAAGCAGTCGAGGTTTCTCGCGCCTCTGGTGAAATATTGGGGCGATGCGAAGATTGCGGACATCAACGCTGGTTCTATCCGGCAATCGGCTATCGACCTTTTCCCGAATGCCAAAAACTCAACCCGCAACCGACAAGCTATTGTGCCGACTCTCGCGGTAATCAACCACTGCGCTGAGCTTCAGCTATGTCCCCCGATGCGAATGAAGCGGTTCAAGGTCGATACCAAGATCAAGAAGCCCGTCACCCTGGAGTGGATCAATGCCTTCCGAAGTAGTGCAGATCGAGTGGATATCGCTACCCTCGCCCTCTTCCTCTTCGCAACCGGGGCCAGGATATCTGAAGCTCTGGATGTTAGATGGGACGACATCGACTTTAGAGAACGCAAAGTTCTTATCCGCCAAAGTAAGCTCGGAAGCGAGAGATGGGCGCACCTACCAACTGACATTTTCGTTGCCCTCGCAAACCTTCCCCGAGACAAAGAACCATTCGCCATCTCCTACACCACCGCCCGAGACGCTTGGGAACGCGCGTGTCACCGAGCAGGAATCGAGCAACTCACGTTCCATTCGTGCCGCCACGGCTTCGCGACGGCACTTCACGATAAAGGCGTCGGAGTGAAGACGATCGCCAAAGTCGGCGGCTGGAAGTCGGCGCAGCACCTGTTCAACACGTACTTGCACGCCGACGAAGATCCGACCGTGACGGACAAGCTTTTTGACACAGTGTGCCAATCTGACGAGTCCGCCAGCGAGAAAAAACAATAGGTTAGCTAGCGTAAGCGCAACCCATATAGGGGAATACGCATGCAAGTGCCAGTTGGAAAAAGCTCAATTAATCCAACACTTACAAAATCGGCCCTCGTCAGTTCACGATAGAACAGGAGCGAACATGGATAGAACGGATTCGAAAAGTGGCACGCCATTGACACAGCGGCGTTCTGGTCCCGTTCGCTACAAGCTGGTCAGCAACGATGGCCGCAGCGTAGCGACAAATGCTAGCGCCAGATACCTGTCCGAGCTAGCCGGCCGCCTGTGGCCAGACCAAGAGCAAGACCCTGACCGCACCGGCTGGGGCTGGGATATCCAGATCGTTCCTATCGAAGGCGTGAACTAATTAATCAATCGTTTCAAGGGGCCAGTCAGTGGTTCCAAAAGCTTAAAGACCGAACCGGCGGTGTCCGGCTTCAGATGTCAGGAGATGGGAATGACGCCATACGAAGAAGGTTTCCGCTCCAGGCTCGACGGCGCCACTATCTGGCAGAACCCGTTCACGACGATGACCCGAGAATTCAGCCAGTGGGAGGACGGTTGGCTTGAGCAAGACCGGCACCTGAATGACCGGGATGAAGTTCTCGCCGACCTCTACTGAGCGCATGCGGCAAGTTTAGGAACATCAAATGATCCAAGAACGGATTAAGCAGATCAGACGAGACTATCGCCGCGAGATGGATGACGTAGAGGCAATACTGACGAACGCGCTCTGTGACGCTTACAAGGAAATCACCGGCAAGAAGCCAAGCCTTAAGTTCGAGGAGGCAATCGCTGAGGCCATTCGATACGAGGCTTTGTAGCCTTAACCACCCCAAGGACATGATCCGATGATGGCTGCCCTCTTTTTCGTTGTTCTGATCGCCGCTGTCCACCGCGTCGATGCGCTCGATGGGCTTGGCGGCTACGGCTCAAATCATCGCTGGCATTGGCCATGGACGCCGATGATCCAAGTCAGCTTCGGCGGTCTGATCTGGTCGATTTTGCCCTAACCACCCCAGACTGAACAATGGAGAGAACGATGAGCGAAGTTGACGAGCTGAAGCCGATCACCAGGGAAGAGGCACTTCAAGCCATGAAGGATTGCCACGGGCGGGGCGATACCGAAAGCCAGCACCTTCATGCCGACGAAATCCTTTGCCGCGTGCTCAAGTCGCTGGGCGAAGTTGAGATCGTCGAAGAATGGCTGAAGGTTGATAAGTGGTACGCGTAATCGCGTCGTTTCGGAGGGAGTGATGACAGACAGTGATCGTTGGGGGCTTTTTATGCTGAAGCATTTCGAGCGCCAGCGCGATGCGCACGGCGACCCCTCAACGTGGCCCGGCTATTGGGGCCTCTGCATCATGAATTGGACCGATCACTTGAAGATCGTGTGGTGTTAATAGACAGGGAGCGAACTTGGCAGACGATGACAACCGCCAGTTATTCGCGCAGCGCCGCGTCTGCCTGCTTTGCCAGGAATCGTTCACTCTGGGCGAGATGATCCCAGGCAAGGGATGGATGGACAAGATGCAGTGCCCGTATTGTCGTAGCGATGAGACGGCCCCCGAAGGGCCTGCAACCAATTAGGTAGTTAACAATGACACTTGACGAAGCATGTGAGCGCCTGAACATGGCCGAGGATTTGCTCGGTTGCGCCCTCGCTCATCTAGAGGGAGACCCCTGCTATCACAATAAGCAGGCCATCATCGGCTACCTGACAGCCTATTTTGAGTTCAAGAAGTCTGGGCGACTGGCGCTTGTTAATCAGCAGATTACGCAAAAGGAGGGATGAATGAACGCGAGTGATTTGGTCGCCGCCTACGACAAACTAATCGCGCGGGCGAACGACATTGCCGGCTGCTATGTCTGCGAGCCCCATATGGCCCGCATATCCTTTGAGGGCGCCGATGCCGTCATCTCGTGGCCGGAGGCCCAGGGCGGCTATTACGACTCCTGCTCCATCGAAACGCAGAAGACCAGGTTCCCGGCGCGCCTTTTGGATGCCCCCGAAAACGAAGTGGAATACTACAAGGCCGAGAAAAAGCGCTTGGCGGCTGAAGCAAGCGCCCGATTTCAGATTCAGAGGGCTAAAGAGCAGGAAGCGCGAGAGTTGAGCATGCTGTCAGCCCTCCAGCAGAAGTACGGCAACCGTTCCTAAACATCACACCACGATCAGCAGTTAGGGGACGGAGAATGAATTGGGACTGGATAATCGTGGGGATCGTGGCCACTCAACTGATGTGTACAATCCTTCGCTAACATCACAGAAAGGCACTCAAATGGATATCACGATCGACGCCCGCACCATCCGCGCCAGGCAGTTCGCAGCGCAGATCATGGCCATCATCGGGGATTGTGTCTCGGACAAAGACGGAGCCCAATCACGGCTTATAGATGCGGCCTACCGCACGAATGCCAAGATCGTGACAGAGGATGCGAGTAAACGATGACAGAACGCGCACCCATGCTTGACGGCTACCACGCCGGCCTTAGAGGCGATGATCCGCGCACCTGCCCCCATGAGAAGCTGACCAAGGAGTGGCGCGAGTGGCAGATGTGGCACGGATGGGGAGCGGAGATATATCGGACCATGCGCGCATGCGGTGAGGATGCGCGCAAATGAGCAACAGGCGCACTTAGCGCAGCAGCTCCGGCAGGCAGTCTTTGACGAGGCCCTTTAGGTCTTCCATCGTCAGGCTGCGTCTGCCCAGCTTTGGTCTACCTTCTTCCGCTGGTCATGGACCTCGCCTGCACACGCCGCGTAGCCAGCCCCGTCAATGTAGTCATCGACATTGAAGGCCCCCGTATATCGGCGGGCGATCTTCATTGATTCCATAAGATTGCAGACATCGTGTGCGTCCAACGGACGGGAGACGGCGATGCCAGCGGCGGCCAGCGTGCCGTTCCAGATGGCGGCAATCTTATTGAAGTTGTCGAATTTGTCCCCGTGCTGTTTGGCGCGATCCCCGCCGACCAGATCAGACGCCTTGGCTGCGATCTCCGCTGCATTCATTGCGTGATCTCCAGCGTCTCGGGATCAAGGTAGTAGATCGGCTTTCCTGATGCGTTGAAAAACTTGATTTCCTCGCCGATACCGAAGCTCTTATCCCAAGTATCCATCGTGGCGATAATCATCGCATCGCAAACGTTCATGATGGCCTGATCAAACGGCATCCAGATATTGTGATCATAGGCATCAAGTTTGCCGTGGATTGCAATCGGATGCGTATGCGCGATGGGCGAATACACCTTGAAGCCCTTGACCAGAAGCTTGCCGGCTAGCGCAGAAATATCCTTGAACGCCGCTTCGATCCCGGCCGGGTATTTGCTGTAAGGCGACGCTAGATAAATCAGATTGTGCTCGATGGCAGACATCAAATCTCCTCTGGTTGAGCGCAAATCAATCTACCACAGACTCGCGCGATATGCTATAAAAATAGGGGTTTCACGCACCTTTGTTCTTTCGAGCGCCGCCGGTAGCGCGGGAGTCGCGGAAGGTCTGGATGTGAATGCCGCCCTCGTCGTCAACCTTGAAGTTCAGGCGGTGGATTAATCCGCAGTCGCAGCATTGCTCTTTGTAGCCGCGCTTTGGCACCTGAATCCATTCCCCGTCCGTGACGTGGTAGTAAGGTGCTCGCTTGGTCATGCCGGCTTCCCCGAGAACCATGATCCACAGCCTTGGCACTGGAAGCGATGCCGGCGCGTGCTCAGCTTCACTATGATTCCCCTTCGATGGGTGTTTGTGCTTTCACAGGTTGGGCAAGGAACGCCGGGCGGCCTATCCCTGACTGCCCTGTACAGGTTCATGTTCGGATGGTTCGGCGCCCACGCCTTGATGCGCTCATATACGGCTGCCAGCAATTCCGTATCCTGCTTGCCGTACCGGCGCATGGTCCGCCACGACTTCTCGTCACCGTCAACGCACCCGCGCCACAGGGCCGCTCCAGTGTTGGGAATCTTCCGCCCCTCGTCCAGATAGCGCCCGATATTGTCCAGCTTATTGCTGTCGAACTTGAAGGCCCGCCGCGCGATCTTGAGCGTGTCGATTGTCTTGTAAGGGCTCGGCGGAATGAACCCGTTGGTTATCAGCCGCGAATTGATCTTCTTAATGTCGAAAGCGTCGCCGTTATGCGCGCAGACAATATCCGCCTCATCCAGCAGAGAATGAAGATTGCGGCAAAGATCCTTATCGTCGTATCGATTGCGCTTGTAGCGAGGGAAGTCAGGCAGGCAGACCGTTTTGACAGTTCGTTCGTCCGCCCACTTATAGCTAAACATCAATATGAAGGTATCGCGTTCGACCCAGACAGCGGAGGCTTCCGGAGAGCGCATCGACCACGAGGTCATTAAAATCGGAGCCGTCTCGATATCCAGGAAGAGGAGCTTAGGCCCCATCTATCCCCCTTGGCCGACGACGAAGCAAAACACGGTGAACTCACCTCCAGCAAAGCCATAGCGACGACCGCAAAGATGATTCCTGCCGTCCGGGCTGTCGCGGTCCTGTTCGACCTTCGCCGGGGGGACGGGTGTAAAGTTGCCCTTGTCGCCCTCTTGGCGGGCTTCCCATTGGCCGTTCGAGAGCTTGCGGGCTTCTGCTGGCTGGCAGTCGTCGTCATGGCAACAAGAGACGCCGCGGTTATCCGGCATCATCCATGTCTTGTAGAACTTGTGGTGGATTGCGAGGTCTTGCGGACGGTGCTTGTGCGGTTCTTGAGCGAACGCAGCAACCACACAGAACATCAGTGCGACGAACAAGACTGCACCGATCATGATGCGCCGGGCCACTCTTTCCATCCTGTCTTCAGCGGTCATATCGTGTTATCCTGCGCTTGAGCACAGGCGAACTTGACTGCGATTCCCTGATGACGAGCCGAGAGTGCAATCGCCGCCGTCGCTGCCCTGCCAGTTTCCGTCCCGATGAACTCCATGCAGGACTCTTCGGTCTCGAAGGTCTGATGATTGTAGGTCATGACATGGGTGGGCTGTTCGGCTGGAACGCCGTTGGTGACGACGAAGAGAGCCGCGATCAGTTTGAACATTTCAGCCTCTCAGGAATGGAATGTATTTCACTGCCAACGAGGCAATCCCGCCGCCAATGGCGGCCATCACGACGATCAGATACTTCATGCCCTTTGCCTGCATCAGCAGGTCGTGCATGATCGTTACCTTCTCGTGAGTGTCGTCCATCGCCTTCGAGAGATGCGAGAACTGGACTTCAAGCCGTGTCAGACGGTCGCGCTCATCGTCCGTCATCAGTGAAACAGCTTGATTTTGTAGCCGCTAAACCATCGCTTCTTGACCGCTTGGTTCGGCGTGTCCTTCACCACGAGCTTGTCAGCCTTGGTCGTCCGGTTGACTTGCTGCTTGATTGGCGCATGGGCACATCCAGTGACCATAAATGCAACAGCCGCCGCTATCGCGAATTTCATCATCGGGGTCTCCAGATGCGAGCTACCTTCTCAATGGTTCTTCCACCGAACCACATCACAATCACCGCGCTGCCAACGTCGGAAACAAAGCCCTTCAGTTCGGGAGTGACCCCGAGCCCAAGCATTTTGTCCCAGACAACAGCCTTCGCGATGAAGAGAGCAATCGACCAGCAAACGATGGCGCGGGGCGCAGCCGTCCACCATCGGCCTTCGTCAGCGATGTTCTGCTTCACGTTCAGTTCGCGCTCGCGACCCTGAAGCTCAAGGTCTTTGCCGGCCAACTCTGCGGCAATCTTCTCGGAGTTATTGCCCGCCTCAAGCTTGGCTTTGTAGCCATCAACGAGGGACTTAAACGCGCCGTCGCCGAGGAACTTGAGGACGGGGAGCAGAAACTCCAGCATCACTTCTTGGCCGCGTTCAATGCCGCTTCCGCCTTGTCTTTCAGCGCGCCCCAATAGTCCTCAGCGCCCTTGTACCAGCGGGTCACAGGTTCACGGAAAAACCAGATGACGGCGCCACCAGCGACGAACCAAAACAAGTCAATGACTGCGAACATGGGTTATCCTTTCACTACGGTTTTGAAGAAGATGATGATCTTTTGCCAGAAGGTCGGCGGCTTCGGCTTCTCTACGCCTTCAACCCAACCTTCCAGACAGAGCTGCATTTCGTTCACGCGCTTGTCGCCTGGGAGGCCGCTGCGCCTTGCAACAAGGCCCCTGCGCTCCTTCCCGTCCGAGCGCACGTACCAGCCCTTGAATGCCCTGCAGCCGCCCTCGATGTCGCCTGCGTTGATCTTTTTGACCATCGGGGAACGACAGACCGCAGCGGGACCGGCGTTGTATGCAGCGTCGAGAAGCGCCGCCATTGTCTTGACCGGGATTTCGCGCGTGACGCACTTCTGAAGCGGCGTCAGGTATTTCGGCAGACTCTTGGCAAGCAAGTCCTTGCACTGTGCAGGCGTAAACCGTTGGCCTTCCTTGACCTTGCCGAATTCATCGGTTTGCCCGTGGCAATAGGTCAAAGGGTGCCCGGTTCCGATCATGTCCTTTTTCGCGACGAGATCGGTTCCCTCCCACACGGTCAGGATCGTTGTGGCAGCAGCGATCACGGCGAGGCTGCCCGCGCCTGCTTTGGTGCTGGTTTTCATTTGCTCGCTTGTTGGTTGTGTGATAGGAGAAACGCTCCTCCGGGGGTTCGGAAGAGACATGGACGACAATCAGTATTCGGATGCCGCGTATGAAGAACGGTCCAGCACAGACTTGAGGAAGATCGCCCGCGATATCGCTATTGTCGGCGGGTTCTTCCTGTTCTATTGCGCCGGGTTTTTGAGTGCCCTTCTCGTCAAATAATTCTGAGCAGCTTGTTGGCAACGATCGTCGGCTGAACGACGCCAAAGGCTGTGCTGGTGCCGCCCTGTGCCGTGCCGGTGAAGGTCGAGGTCGCCGTTATTGCAGTAACGCTGTATTGCGAGCCGCCCGTGATCGTCAGAACACCCGCGCCCGATGACCAGACAGCGGCGGATGCCGGACTGCTCAGAGATGTCGAGACGGAACCTGCCGGCGTATAAGCGGGAAGGTTTGCGGTCACGAGTGTTTGCGTCTCGCCGCCACCAGTTGCTCCAAGGGTGTCGCCGTTCAGGCCGTCATCCGCCGCTGTGAGGCGATTGGCAGATGATCCGCCCATGTCATCCTTGCCGGCGACAACGCGCCCCCGCACATCGGGCAGATTGAACGTCGTGGAGCCGTCACCGACACCAAAGGTGGTGCTCATCAAACCGAACAAAACGGAATAGGTGGTTCGGCTAATCGCCTGACCGTACATGAACACAAAGGCGCTATTCGGCGCGGTTGTGCCCCAGAACTCCAGACTCGCCCCGATCGGAATATTGTAGGGGTTTACATACCCGCCCTGGAGATACCAAGCGGCGTCCGAATTGTTATAGACCGCGACATAGGGCGTTCCCTGAATGAGAACGCCCGCCACCAATTCAACGCCTGGAGACGGACGGAGGGGCTTTGCGCCAAGGCCATCCACGTTGAGCGTGACTGTCGCGCCGTTGGTGGTGTGAGGGGTAAACGCGATCATCTGGCCGTTCATGTGGGCCAGCGTGTCGAATACCTGATAGGAAGTGACCGTGTAGGCCGTCGAAGTTCCACCAGTTGCGATGGCACCCGAAATATCGTCCCGAAACGCCGCCGTTGACGCCATCATGGCGCGGCCGGAATCATTGACGGATGACGGCGCCTGTCCTTCCGCCCAATTGACGGTAGAGTCAGCCGTAGCGTTGCTGGCCGCGGTGCGCGACCAGTTATAGAACGGAAGTGCCATTCAGTTTATCCTCGGGGAAAGACGGGGGCCTTGAAGGCCGCGCGGAGCTTGGAAAGGTCGGGCATGCGCCGCTGTGGGAACTGGATAGGAGCGAGCTGCATCCCCTGATCGGCGGGCATCTGATCGAATACGCCGCCGCCTTGGGCTTGCTGTTGCGGTTGGGCTTGTGGGGCTGGGAAGATTGGCGGTCGCGCCAATAGAGGGGCGCTAGGCGGGGCAGCGGCGGCCTGTGGTGCGGGTTGCGGCTGAGTGGCACCGCCGCCCATCTTCTTGTCCGCCCACGCCTGAAGGCCCTGTACGGTCATCCCCCGCAGGAACGGATTGGCCTGAACGGCAGCGGACCCAAGGACGGATTCAACCGGCGCATTGGGATCGGCTTGCAGCACCTTTACCGCCCCGCCTGGGCCAGCAAAGTGGGCCAGATAGGTGGTTCCGGGGGTTACAGGAACGCCCGCTTTTGTTAGAATGGCTTGGTTCTGGGCCGCGTAAGCGTCCCTGACCTGACCGGAGATTTCCGGGTTAGTGCGGAGCGCAAGCAATGCCTGATCGGATTGGTCGGCAAGATCAGGACGCGCTACCCGGATCGTATCCAGCCAGGTTCGTGCTAAGAATTGATCGGGTCCAAGCGCGGACGAATTAGGGTTGCTTGCGTTCGGATCGCCTCCGCTTTCCGCCGCACGAATGAGGTCGCCGATAGCCATGTGGTTCCTAATTCAAGGTTCGGTCGTTTTCGCTGTGGTGGCGTCTAATATTCATTGGGGCTGGACCCCAAACCCGTACATTCCCGCGCTATTGGGCGCTGGGCTGGCCTACGGCCTGACGCGGCTGGCTCAATACGGGATCGGCAAGGATAAGGGATTGCAGTAGCTGCTGCGTCTTTGTGGGGAGCTGCTGAATAACCTGCGGCGGGGCTTGCGCAGCTAGCCGGAGCGCTTCCGGTGAACCCGCGCGGATCATTTGATCCAATTTCTTTACGGCGTTGAACGTGGAGCGTGCGCCAGCCATCTTGAGACCGCGACCGGCTAGGCCCGCAGCGATAGCGCCCGGAGCGCCCCCGGCTTGATATCCTGCGGCGCCACTGGCAAGCATCCCAAGGCCGCCCCCGCCGCCCAAGATGTTGCCAGCCACGCGGGCCGTGTTTGATGCGAACGTTCCCTTAACGATTTTTTCGAGTTGCGCTTTTTCCGCGTCGGACCAAGATGCAACCTTTGCGCCGTCATTCTTCAATAGCGGCTTGAATGCCTGCTTAATCGAGTTTTGCAGATTGCCGCCCGAATGAGCCGCCGCCGCATTAAGCTCGGCGTTGCCAAGCGTATTTTGGACTAGCGATGCCTTCTTGTAGGCCGCCCAATCCCCGCGCGCTTTTTCAAGAATAGAGGCGGCCTTGCCGGCGTCGCCCGCGATCAAGTCGGCCTGCTTTAGATTGGGCAAGAAATCCGTAACGTGGTCTATTGCCTTAACGGCCGCCGCAGCATTGGGCGTCAGTTGGCCAATCTGGTCTCGTTCTTTGGCGATGTTGCTGAGAGCCCTGCGAACGCCGTCGATGTCCGCAACATTTGACGCACCGCGCAATTCGTCCACAAGCTGGAAAACCGGTTTGCCCGATTGGTCAATGTTTGGCCGGAATCCGTTTGCCCGCAGATCAAGCGTGACCTTATCGGCCAAGTCATTGGTGGGGGCCGCCGCGAATTTAACGTCCTTTACGTCTTGGCTTTGATAACCCGCGCGGGCCGCTGCTTTGGTCTCCAATGCCGTCAACTCTGGAGCAGCGTTCCGGGCCGCCGCCATTGTCTGGAATTTACGCGCAGCAGCCGTGGCGCCAGCCGCCCCGCCAAGAGCGCCAGCCAAGCCCCCGATGGGGCCGGCCACCTCGTTGCCAATCTCACTTGCAACGGCCGGCGCTGCGACCCGCGTGGCCAACTTCAGCGCCATAGTTTCCGGGCCGCCGATAACGGCCGGGGCAAAGTCAACGGCGTTTTGCGCGATCTTGCCCGGTGCCCTCTGGGCTTCATAGTCTGAACCTAGACCTTGCCGAATGGCATGCGAACCGTAGGCAGATTCCGGGGTTAGCTTATCCCCAAGAGCGCGCAAGCCAAGATGATAGAGGTCGCCGGGCAAGCCAGCCACGCCGGCCACAAGCCTGCCGGGTGCTGACTTGGCAACATTGAGCAAGTCCTCGCCGATACCGATAGATGGGGCGGCGTCCTGCTTAGGTAGCGCCCCACCAATCCGAGATTGCAGGATTTCGAATGCCTGCGCCTGGGTCGCGCCTTCCGGTCCTTCGACCGTGTAGACTTTCCCCTCTGGCGAAGTGAAATCGAATGTCGGCATTAGCGAACGCTCACAGACCAGCCGCTAGGCAGGCCCGGAACGGATGCCGTTGGCGACTTGTAGCCCGGTCCTGCGCCCTTCTTCATGCCATCAATAGCGACCTTGCGAGCATCCGCCTTCTGGGCAATGACTTCCTTGCTGTCGCCCGGCTGCGGCATGTATTCCTTGTCGTAGCGGTCAAACTCTTCCTTGCCGATCGCAGCGCCCGATTCCTTGCGCAGCAGCGCGGTAATGAAGTTCGAAGCGGCCTGCTTATATTTCTGGTATTCGGACGACTGGACGTAATTTCCGAGAGGTAGCCCGGAGGCGAGTTTCCCGGTCAGCGACGTGCCTTGGTTGGCAAGGTTGTCGAGCGTCTTGTTGGACAGTTCCATCTTGTTTGCGTAGATTTCCGCCGTGGCCTGCTCGCCGGTCTTCTTGCCGCCAGCCGCGTCAGCGTTGATCTTGGCAATCTCATTGATGAACGTCTTCCGCCCAGCCGCGTCCAGCCCTTCGGGAATGGCAATCGGCTTGCCATCGGGACCTGCTAGCGTTCCCTGCTTGTTTTCGCCGCCATAGGCCAGTTCGGCCTTCCCGGTCTGCGGGTCAGTGCGCACCAGCGTCCCGTCGATTTCCTTAAACCCGTACTGCTTCTTTTCCAACGCCTGGGCGAGCAGGATTTTCCCAGCCTCCGGGTTCATCACGGCAAGCATGGCCTTCTGCTGCCCCAAAACGGGGACTAGCGCGTCATATTGCGCCTTGAGGTTCTGCTGCGCGACGGAACGGCTGTCGTTACCAGTGAGTCTCGCGATTAAGCCATCTGGATTGCCAAGACGCCCAAGCACAGAACCCACACCGCCAAATGCGGGAGGCAATGCTTGCTGTTGCGGCTGTTGCTGCGGCTCTTGGGCCGGCTGCCTGCTCTGTGCCGAAACGTCTGTAGGCGTGGCCTGCGGCGTATAGTCAGCGACGCTGCCCATTCGCGGCATCTGATAGCCGCCCACATTGATATCATTGACTTGGTTGACAGGCGGCTGTGATGGGGCGGGCTGTTGTGCAGGCTGAAGCATACCGGGAGCCATACCGGGCAACGGAGCCGCGCCCACGTTAAATGGCTGTTGCGCCTTTGGCGCGAACTGTTGCGCCCACTGCTGCAAATTCGGGATGGGTCCAAACGGGTCCTTTTCGGCTTGCGGAGTGACCCCTGTATAGTTGCCCATTGCGTCGTATTGCGGCTGCTGAACCTCTTGTGGCTTCATCAACGGGCTGCTGTTCTGAAGAAAATCCAGCACCCCACCGTAACCGCCGCCATAACCGAGTGAATCAAGCAGGCCCATTTATTAAAGCCCCGTCGGGAAGAAGGTTTTGCCAAGGCTACCGATGCCATTGGCGATCGTGGCGAACTGCTGCGCACCTGACATTTTGTTAGTGGTGTTGCTGGTGCCCGTGGACTGGCCGCCAAGCCCCGCGATCGGAATGCCGATCTGCGCCAGCATCCCAAGCGCGCTCACCGGAATGTTGCGTCGCAACGCTTCCGCCTGCAACATCGCATTGGCGCTCGCGTTCGAAGCGTCCTGCGCCTGTCCGGCTGCCGTAACACCCTGCCCCTGGTTGGCGAGCTTCTGCTGCTGCAATCCCGTCAAAATGCCCGCATTGGTGTTGCCGGCGTTGTAGAGGTTGCCGGCCGCGCCCTGCTGGTTCTGGACGTTTTGATTGTACTGAGCCGCAATCGTGGGAGCTACGCCCTGAAGAATGCCGCGCCCCAGCGTCTGCGAGTTCATGCCCGAGAAGTCACGTCCCGCCGCCGCGAACTGCCCATTGGTCGAGTTCGTGATGTCGGCAATCGTGGTGTTTAGTGCATCCTTGAACCCTGGAGTGTCATATGGGTTATAGTTGGTATTTGACGCCAAGGGCTGCGTCGCGGCCTTGTAATCCAGATAATTCTGGTTGACGTTGCCGGATTGATCGGTCGCCCCCCCACCACTAAGAAGGCTTTTGGCATAGTCCTGAATCTGCGGAGCAAACATCGAGGCATTGCCCGCGTTCTGCGTCAGCGTATTAATCGCGCCGGTTTCGTTGCCGGTCAGCGCAGTTTGACCAAGGCCCGTGTTCAACTGGCCGATGATGCCCTTTAATAGGCCCTGCGACGGCTCCCACGGGTTCGTGACGCTGTTCTGTGTCTGTGATGATTTGCTCTCGCCGCCCATTACAGTGCCTTTTCAAGTATGACGAATTCGGGCTTATAGCCGTCAAGAACGCGTTCCCATCCCTTGCGGCCGTATATCCGCATGGTGTGACAGCCCTCGTCCTTTGCGTATTTTTCAATCCGGGCGAACAGCGGCAGCCAGCGTTCGCGCTGATGCCCGCTGCACGCCGTTAATGTGCAGACGTTCCGTGATAGATGCGTGGTCGCCGCTGCCTCGATGTGATCCGATATCGCCAGCCAGAGCAGTTGATTGCCAGAGAGAACGTCTTTCTCGATGTCGGCAAAGTCGCTCAGGTTCGTCCGCTCGATCGCTGCGCGGATCATAGGCCCGGCATACTGCCAGATCGGGAAAATTTCCTTGGGATCGACGCAGAGAAGATCAGCCAATGAGGATCGCCGAGACAGTGGAATCTTTCGACTCTCCAGAGGAATTAAACAGGATTTGTCCTGATGTTGAGGTTACATCCTTGCAGCTAATCCTGATATTCCCGGCCGGATTTGTGATGTATCCAGAAAGATGGATGTTCGAAACGGTACTGGCGGCATCAACGCGAACGACTGAACTACTAATGACACTTGTGCCGTCCCATAGCTTGGCGACGACACCCGCCGCGCCAGCCGTATCCGTTACCGTCACAACGCCAGAGGCAAACCATGTTCCAGACGTGGTATTCGCCACTGTCGGCCCCGTAAAATAGTTTGCCGTGTTGTTTAGGGCTACGTTGGCCGTCGTTGAATTCGTGACCTTCGAAACCAAGGGCTGAACGGTCGAGAGAACGCCGGAAGATGACGAGATAGTAAGCCCGTCAACCTTGAACGCGCCGAATTGCGCCGTAGACCCTTGGGATATGCTTAGAACATTCGCGGTGCTTGAACTAATCCCGCTGGCTGTGCTGGACGTAAACGTTCCGCTCTTGCCGTCAATCGAGCGGACATAGCTTGCCGTGATTGCATCAATCGCGGTCGTGTTCGCAGTAATCGCGGCGGTATTGGCCGCGATGTTTGCCGTGTTCGTCGCAATGTTCGTGGTGTTGGTGGCCGTCTTTTCGTGCGCCTGCTGGACTGATCTGATAACCTTATCCGGGTCTTTTTCGCCAAGGCCGGGAGCGAAATATGTCACGTCAGCCCTTCTTGTCGGATATCCGGCTCAACACCTGCCGCAAATGTCCATACTGTCGATGCGGGTATGCGAATTTTCATCCGCGAATACCGCGTAGACCGATCAACATCGCAAAGCCCGGTCCAAGTGTTTTTTGCAATCTCTGTGAGATAGGTTGTGGTGTCGGATGTCATCTCGCGATACGAAATAGTGCCGTAAAGACTTGGCGCATCCGTAACGGGGCGGAACGGATGAACCCCGATCCTGCGCCCGTCTAATCCCTGCTCCGCCGTTTCCAGAGTCGCTTCCAGGTTGGCGCCGGAGAAAAAGCCCATCTTGTGGGCGCTATTGAATTGCGCAATTAGCGGCTGGGTAGATACCGCAAACGAATCCAGCGACGCGGCGAGCGCGTCAATCGATGACGATAGCGCATCAAGGTTTTCCAGCGTGATGCCGGGCTGTGACATGCCGAGCAGATACTCGCCGGTCATGGTGATCGTGAACCACCTGTTAAGTGCGTAGTCAAACCCGATGATCTTGTCGTATAGCGTCGTGGTGCCCGATGTCGATTTATAGGCCCAGAACGCCCGCGTTGATCTTGGATCGGACGCCCCGATGAACATCCGCAGTTCGGTCTTGTCGAGGTCGTCAAAAAACGTTCGGTCAACGCGCTCGCGCCCGATCTGCTCGGGCAACCCGCCTGGGGCTATCTTGTAAAACCCCTGCGCGGAGTGGAAGAAGATCAAACTCCCCGCTCGAACGATGCTGTAGGGCGCGAATATACCCAGATCCTGTGCGATGCGTTCAATCTGAAAGATCAGCGGAGAGCCAGGAATGTAAGACATCCGCCGAATAGCCTGGTCCTGGAATACCGTGCCGAATTCGCCACCAGCTACGCCGCGAACAATGCCGCCGTCAGGGAAGTCCTGAAAGTCCGACGAACTAACACCGCTTGTCCATATGGTCGTGTCGTTGAGGCCCGACCATTGGATTCGAAATGGCTGACTAAGCAGCCCGGAAAGAACCAAGAACCGCCCAACCACCGAAATATACGAGGCTGGCGGCGGGGTACCCGCGCAATCAGCAAAACCGGTTGCCGGAGACGATAAATTATAGACTTGCAGTGTGGCGTTCTTCTGTGTCGCGAATACCAGATTTCCGAACTGCACAAACTGCCATTGCGCGTCCGATGAAACTGCCGTGTAGAGCCATGACACTGAATGCGTGCCGGTGCCCGCCGTCGCCATGTTGATCGCAGTGCCGCCTGCCGTCGCCGAAACTGTGAAGGTATTCGCATTGACGACAGTTTTTACGAAATATTTTGTTCCCGCCGTAATGGCAGCAGGTAGGGCGCCGCCCGTGTTATAGAACACAACCGGGTCATTTGCCGCAAAGCCATGAGAAGCCAAGGAGACATTCGGGCTTCCGGCACCCGTAAAGGTAACCGTTGTAACCTTTGAAACCGGAGTCCACGAATAATCCGTATTGCTGGCGAGCCAGAGACGGTCACTGGTGCCCGCAAACACAGCCACTGAACCGTCAGACTTCAGTGCATAGAACGCACCCCTGCATGCTCCAATCAGTGCCTGGGTTAGAATGGCGAAGTCGGGGAATGGGCCGTAACCATCGCCCCTCGGCAGCACGTTGCGCACGTTCTTGGTAGCCTGCCCCAGATAATCCGCGACATCCGGCTTATACTCGCCAAAGGGAAGCAGCGGCATTTATGGAGTTTGCCCATAGACACGAACGGCCATGCCCTGCCGCTCGTTGAAGTCGAGCTTGGCTATCTCGTCAAACACCTCATCGCGGCGGGCTTTCCACAAGCCGGCGGGGTCAATGTCCTTGGTAAAGGCGTTGGCTTCACAGAGAGACCCGAACAGATAGGCGTCGGGATGGTTGGTAAAGAGCCAGTTCAGTGAACTTGAGACGGCCGCCGTTCGCGCGTAGTAATCAAGCGTCAGGTCGGTATCGTCAGACGGAGCCACGCGAAGGCTTGAGCCCTCGATCGTGAACACAGTGGGGATACCCGCCCCAGAGTCCAGATAGCCAGAGTAAATCGGAGGGGCAACATAGGATAGGTCATGGATTGGCGAGCCGGTCCATGTGACCCTGCGATGACCGAGGTAATCACTTGGAACGGTTGCAACGCCACTGGACGGGGTTAGCGTCGTGGTGGTTTCCTGCAAACGGACCTTGAGACGACGCGCAGCCGCAGCCTCAAATAGCGTGATAAAGTCAGGGATATACGCAGTCAGGTTATCGCGCTTCAGCCAGTTGGCTATTGCGCTTTGCAGCTCTGCGTATGTCGTGATGGCCATTAGCTACCGAACCCCAACCAGCCAGTAATGAGAGCCGGCTTATCCACCCGCAGATACGCCCATTCCGGGTCTTCCAGTTTCTTCTGCACAATCGCGTCGAACTCAGGCGTGAACATACGAACCATGTTGCCGCGCGCGTGTTCCTCGTTCATCCACTGCACATAGATCACGTTGGGGATGCGCGCGACGTGGCGCCCCCAATCGCTTTTCTGTTCATCTCGACGTGATTCCTTGTTCCACTCAAGGATAGGCTCGACATCCTGAATGTGCTCTACCGCGATCTTTTCGCCGTCGCGGTGAAAGCGGAAATCAACGCTCATATTTACGTCAATTCCGTCAGAGACAAGGGACCAAGCGAAGCCGTCGATGACGCCACCGTGTAAAAGGTTTGACCCGGTGTCACATCGAAGGTCTCAGCCGTTTGAGCGGGGACCAGGCTGCCGTTGGTGCTGGATACAGTTAGCCCGGTTGAATCGCCGAACAGAATCCACGCACCGCCGTTGCTATCCCCGCCCGTGCTCACCGAAGTGAGAGCGACCCGAACGCGATAGGTCGCAGAGCCGAATTTGGCCGACGCCTGACTTGATGCGGTCAGGGTAAAGTTCTGAACTGTGCCTAGGCGCTTTTGCAAAGGCATGGCTTAGATCGCCTGTACCGTGACGCTGAAGGTCGCGCCGATTGTGGTTCCGGTCGAACCTGAAGGAGTGAACACGATCAGGTCACCCTCGTTGACGACTGTCACCGCGCTAGGCACCATTGACGTTGAAGTGCCGGCCGCGCTGTTGGTCGCCGCGAGTGTCATGGGAGAACCCGAGACAGCCGTACCAGAACCAGGCGCCGCGCCATCCGCAACCGGCGTGATGATCGCAACCGCGATAGAACAGTTCGTGGTGAAGGCGCCGTGGGATACCGCGCCAATTCGATTGATGACGCCACGAAAAGGAGCGCGAACAGCGGCGGCCAGTGGGGTCGAGGCAATCGAATTGGTCGAGCAGGAAAGCGTCTGCTCATCGATCGGATGGTTAACGGGAAGTGCCATTTATTTCTCCTTGTAATAGGTGTTGCAGACGTACTGAACGTCCTCCATCGCGCCCGACAGGATGGCACTCTGGTTTTGCAGATCAGCGATTTGGGCATTGATTGCGCTGGCTTTGCCGTGAAGCTCTTTCCAGCGGGTGTTCATCTTCCACCACATGCGGTCGGCTTCCCGGTATCCATACGGCGGCGGCGGCTCCAGGATGTCGCTTTCAAACGGGACGACGAGATCAATGTCCCGCTTTTTGGCTTCCTGGATGAAGAAATGACAGCCCGCGCGCTGATAGCCATATTCATCGCCTGCCGACATATCGACGCCGAACAGGCCAATGGCTTCCGGTTTCTTCGATATCGCCAGCGCCAACATGTAGGCGAGAGACGACGTGAAGAAATACGGCCCGAACTCCCTAAACATCTCGTCTTTTGGATAGACGATAGCCCCAGGATATTCGGGCCGGGCCTCTTGCATGTAGATTTGGGGATGCTTCCGACAAAACTCGACGTAGCCGTTTTGCGTGTATTGCGGCTCCCTCATTGTCGTGTCGAGAGCATGGATCTCGAAAAAATAGTTGCTCGGGAGGTCCATATTCGCAGGTGAGCAGGACCAAATTTCCCAATCGGGATCTTTGAACGGAGCGAGCATCCGCGAGGATGGAGCGCTCCCAAGTAGAGCTATTTTCACGAAACCTCTTAGGTGGTGGTGATGTACAGCGGTGCGCCGAGCGTGGTTTTCGCCATCGTGCCACCCTTGATCACCCACTGCGCCGTCGAGACGGCAATCAGCGTGATCGAACCCGCAACCGCGTCAGAGGTCGGCGTGTTCGTGATCTTGGTGGCGCCGGTCGGCGTGACCGTCGAGCCAAGGATCGTTGCCGCAACCGGAGCAACCGTTGCAATCGCCGTCGAGGAAGGGAAGACAATGGTGGTTTCCTGCCCGGCTTGGGTCGGGTCGGTCAGGGTTGCGACAGTGGCGAGCGTCGAGGCGCGGGTGATGCCCGAAGCCGCGAAGGCGCCCGAGGTCGTGCCGGAAGTCACGGTCCGGCCCGACTCCGCAAGAATGGCTGCAGTCGCGTATTCAGTCCGGCCAGTGGCCGAATTCCACATCAGGACGCGATCAGCGGCCAAGGGAGCGCCGGAATGTGCCGGGCACTCAGTCTGGAAAACATAAATCGTGCTCATGAGTGCTGCTCCTTACGAGGTGGTGTTGTCGAACACGCCGCCAGACGCTTTTTCATTGCGACTGACGAGCGCATATTCACAGATGACCATGCGGCGGTCGTTGTCGCCGGTCTTGGCCAGCGGGATCGAGAGCATGTTGCGGCCGTTGAGGTAGGCAATCGCCCACTTCTCCATTTCCAGCACCAGAACGTCACGGGAACGCTGGAAGCGGTTGGCGACAACCTTCAGCTTGCCGAAGTCGGATTCGTAGGCATCGACCGATGCCACGATCTTCTTCGAGCTCGCCTGCTCCATCGGGGTCGAACGGCCGGTAAAGGTCGAAAACACCTGCTTGTTGAACGAGCCAGTGAAAATGGTGTCGGGACGACCGCCACTTTCCCAGATCGCCGCAAGCACGGTCTTCAGCCGCGCTTCCGTGAACGCAATCTGGGTGCCGTCAGTACGGGTGCCCGTACCGTCAGCCAGCGTCGGATCGGCGGCGCCGCCAGCCGTGCCCTTGGAGGTGTTGGTCTTGATCCACGACAGGATCGAGGCCGTCTTGGGGGCCGTTCCAGCCGCGCCAGTCACTTTGGCTTGGTTGGTGCCAACAAGGATGTTCTCCAGGTCGCGCTTGAGTTCGAGGCCCTTCAGCATTTCCTGATAGGCCATTTCGTCGTCACGGCCGGCGTGTTCAACCGCCTGCTGAGTGCCGGTGACCGAAGGCACCTTGGACGAAATCTGGGTCCGGTTGTTCAGACGAACAGTCGGGGTGATCGTGGAACGAACCGCGTCGTCGCCTTCAAGCTGGGCGTTAGTGTTGTCGGGGGAAGCCAGCGCCTGGGTCTGCCACTCATGCAGGACCGCCGTGGCCTTCTCCTTGTCGAAACCAGTCATGCAAGGGGTGTCGGTCGGGTCAATGCGATAAATCATGTCCGAGAGGTCTTCTCGGTTGCCGATCGCGCTCGGCACGTTGAACGTATTGGTAGGAAGTGCCATCTTGATTTGTCCTTATGATGCCCGGCGCCCGAGGTTGCGCTTGGCGAGCAAAAGCTCTTGCGCCGCCTTCAGAGAGCCGGAAGAGGTGAGTTTGTTGTCGAGGGCTTGAACACGTTCGGAAGCGGCAGTGCCCGCAGGCTTTGACGTTCCGGGCCGCTGGACGGGAGGCAAATCAGGCTTGGCAATTGCCTTTGGCGCGCTCTGGATGTCCCGCAATTTCAAAGCATCGGCGAGAAGCCGCTGAACCCTATGGTCATAGATGGAAAGCTTTGACTTCCCACTGGCCAAATCGTTGAGTTCGCTTTCCTTGAAACCGAGTTCGGGCAGTAATTCCCTTGCAACGCGGGATGTCAGTTTTTCGGCCTTGTCCTTGTCTGCAAGCTCCGGGATGAATTCGATCGCAAGCTCGTTTTCCTTGCGGACGTGATCGGCCCACTCGGATTGCTGCGCCTGCGACTTTTCACGGGTAACGCGCTCATTCTCGGCATGAGCTGCTTGCAGCTTCATCTGCTGCACCTGCCATGCCTGGAATCGGAACGGGTCTTCCGCTTGCAACCGCTCAACATCCGCGACGGATTTGATGTCGCCGAATGATGCTTGCTGCGCGTCCTGTAGAGTTTGCATCAAGGCCGGTAGTTGGGCCTCATACTGTTGCCGTGCCTTCTCTGCCTGTTCACGCTCGGCCTTGATGGCTTTGCGTTCTTCAGCAGCCTCATTTTGGAGTCGGCGAACTTCGGCACTGGCCTTCCTGTCCTGCTCCAGCAAGATGTCTTGCGCAGCGGGGTCGAGGCGGTTCCAGACTTCGGCTCGGTCCTTCGTCCAAGACCTCGGAAGTTCGCGTGGCGGCGTTTCGGCCGGGGCGCCTTCCTGCGTCTCGCCGGTAGCCTCGATTTGAGGGGCGGCGTTGTCCTCACCGGACAATTCGGGTTCTGCGGTCGCCTCTGGGGCGCTCTCGGCAGGTGATTCCTTGGTGCGCTTCCAGCGCAGTTCCGCCAGCATCTTGGCGGCTTGATTGGTGCTGAATGCCTCGGGGGCATCGGCGGCCGGAATATTGGCGATAACGGGCGCGGCCTCGCTGCCAGTGGCAACGCTGGTTTCTTCAGACATATATTTCCTTGAGGTTAGACTATACCGAAGCGCCGCTTGCGCTCGGCAGTGTCAGCAAGGTCTTTCAGCTCTTTCGCTGCAAGTTTGCCGTTGGAGACAATCGCGGTCAGGTGATCCCTCACCTTGCCAACGATATTGATGGCCAGAAACAGCTTCTCCCGGCCCGACACGTCTTCAATCGTGGTTGCCCGCCAGGCGCTCGTGTAGCTGTCCTCCAGCGCCTTGAACGCTTCAACCAGCAACTCATCGTCTAGTAGCTGCTGCGCACGGGAAGCCTTGGCTGCGGCACGGTTGAGGGCGTATTCGTCAGTCAAGAGCCCACACCATCAGCATGATTTCTTCCTCGTCTTCATCCAGTATTGCCTCGAGAATTCGGGTCTGTTCCCGAATATCCGAGATCACCGCAGCAAGCGGCTTGGCAGGCAGTGCCTCGATGGTTTCTTTAAGCTCGATTGCGGGTTCAAGGGCCGCCAGAAGTCCCTTCGCGGAGACCTCTTCAAGAACCTCAACCGCTTCCTTGATTGCCTGCTTATGGGCAGGGATCTTCGGTTTCTTGCGCCGCCACTCGTCGTAGATGCGATCAAGTTCGCGCTTGCTAAAGATGCTGCCACCGCCACCTGCCTTGTGATTGGACAGGATGGTTGATTGATCCCGCGGCGTATCCACGGGGGGGACATCCGGCGGAACAACGGGCGGTGCGATCTGAACAATCGGCTGTTGCAAAGCAGGCGCTTCGCTAAAGCTGACGCTCAGTTTAACGATACAGGGCGGCGGCTCAAACCACGCAATCCCCGAAATCGGAACGGGCGCAAGAATTTCCCGTCCGAACGCGGGCGGATAGCTGAAGCTCGGCTTGACCGTGATGAGGTCCAGCGGCTCCTGCCACGCAATCCCCGAAATCGGGGTAAACACGGTCGGCGGCCGCACATAGGCAATCGGCGACTCAACGCTGACCTTCGTGGCGGGCCTGTCCCTGTCGGGCGGCTCAAACCACGGGATGCCCGCGTTTGTATTGACGACCGGCGCAACGTTGACGGCATAGGCCGGCGGCGTCGTGAAGCTTATTCTTGGCTTCGACCAGTCCAGCGGCGTTTGCCACGCCATCCCGGAAATACCAACAGGGGCGCTAAACGACGGCGCACCATAGCCCGGCGGCCAGTCCCTCGGAGCATCGGGAATGAACGTCGTATCCCCAACCAGGAAGCTCCAGGTCGAGGTCTGCGGAATGAAGGGAACCGGCGCGGGATCGGTGAGGAACCTTCCCTTCGGAAGCTTATCGACTTCCTTCAGGGTATCCCACGCCATGCCGGAGATACCGACAGGGCTGGCCGTTGGCTCGCGTCCGAATGCCGGCGCGGACTCTAGATAAAGCTTCTTTAGCGGCTGCGGCTCTTGCTGGTTATCCCAGCCGAATGTCTGCGACGTCGGCCCTCGTGTCGGAGCAGCCGGCGGGGTACTGAAGACAACGCTCGGCGGTAGCTTTGCAGGTTCGCGAGGCCCTTGCCAAGCAATGCCGGCGACACCAGCCGTTCTGAATGGCGAGACGAACGCGGGAGCCGCCGAGAAGGAGCGAGCAACCCGCGGATAGATGTCGTCTACAATGTAATCCCAGCCGGATGGGACCGTTGACGCCGATGGCGGGAAGGCCACCAGAGACATGATGTTAGTGGCAAAGCTCCAGCCCGTTGCCGTGACTGATGCGCTTGCCGTGGTAGTAGTCGCGCCGCCCGTGCCGGTCTCGTTTCCCGTCGTATTGCGGGAATTCATATTGGAGTTGCCGGTAGCGCCGCTCCAGCCCGTTCCGCCCGCAGGGGCGAAAAGACCGGCTATAACTGCAACCCCAACCCCGTTGGAGGCTATCGTTCCAGTAACGGGGCCTTGCGGGTCGGCAATGCCCGCATTCTGCGTGTAGGTATAGGTCGGCGCGCCGTTGCCGGTAATAAGCCCCCAGCACGCGGCAACAGTGGTGGCGCCAACCGGAATATTGATCGTAATAGTGCCGGTTGCGCTGGTACACGCCACCTTGTGGATCGTAAGAACAACAAGGTTTGTGATATACTGCGTGCTGTCTTGCTGCGGCGCGGTATTACCATCGATCGTGACGGTTGGAACAAAGCTGCCAACGCCGCCGGACGCATCAGCCGTAAACCAGAGATAAATATCTCCTGTCCCGAGCGTGGCACTTGAGATCGTCCACGTACCGGAGACGCCGCCCCGGTTGCTAAAGGCAGCATTCGTGCCCGTTGCACTCCAAGTAGCGGCCATTTCAGGCCCTAAATCCTACTTGACCGGCCGATACAACCATCGATAGTTTCGACCGCATTGCAGCTCTCTATATTTGGAACACCCATGCCCCGCCCTACTCCACCGATGAAGCCGATGCCTCTCAGCAAGCGCGATGCCCGGTTTGGCTGGATTCTCTTTTTCGTCGGCCTCGTACCTGCCGTCGTTTACGCCTTGTATTTCCGGTGACCCGATGAAACGCATTCTGAAGGCGCTATTCCCCGCCCGAGATGATGTCTGGCAGCGCTGCGCCCCGCCGATCTGGCCGCGTCAGACCATCGACGGCGGCTTGACGCTTGGCCGTGGTCAGGTCTGGCGCAGATGGGACGGGAAACGCTGGCTCTACCAGGAAGACACTGAGACGGAAGAAGACTGGTCCAATCGGCAGATTTAGCTTGTCGTGATAGCAACGGAACTAGTGGCCACACCGTTCTTCCCGGTCGTCACAACGCTGAGAGTGTGAGCACCAGCAGAAACGCTTGCTGTGTTCCAGCTTATTGAATAGCTGGTCTGGCCCGTTTGCTCCGGCCCGATATTGGCGCCGTCAACGCGAAACTGCACATTGGTCACCGGCACCAGACCCGAGTGTCTTGCGGTCAGCGTAACTGTCCCGGTCAGATTCTTCCCAGGCTTGACGCTTGTTGGATCGAACTTAACCCACGGATAAGCGTCTGCTGTATCGATATAGGCCGCGCCCGTGCCGCTGAAGGTGACATAGATCCGGCCATAGACTTCGGAGTCGCCCGAAATATCCAGCAGGTAATCCATCGTCGATTGCGCCCAAACCTTCTGGCTTGCCGGAACGCTGATGGCAGTCCACGTGCTGCCGCCATCGGTGCTTTGATAGAAGCCGAGAACGCCGCTAACGACTCCCCAAACATAAACGGTCGGATAGGTCGAACCATATTTCGGCGCCCCGAAACCGAAATTATAGCACGGGTCAAGATTACCGTTAACGTTGCTGAAATTGCCGCAAGCGTTGGTTGACTTCCAAAGGCTGCGACTTGTCAGTACGCCATTTCCTCCCACCGTGTACCAAACGTGATCGGCCTGCCCCGGCGGGGTTTTAATGAATGCAAGGTTCGGGGCAATGTCCGTCATGCCAGTGCCGGACGCCGCCGCGAAGTTCTGCCCGTTGTTCGTGGATACAAAGAAGGTCGGCGAGTTCTGCCGGTTCACGGCATAGAACTTGCCGGCCGTCACCCGATCCGGCGCGAGCGACGTTCCTTGGCCGATATTCGTACACCAATCGGTCGGGCTTCCCGTAATGGTCGATGCGTTCCACGCGCCGCCCCCGTTGGTCGTATAATAAATCTGCTTGTTGGCGCCGGGAACGCATATGAAGTTGGTCGAACTATTGACTGCTATACATCCCGCATAGTTCGGGGAAGCCGGCGTTGCCGTCCATGCAGTCCAGGTATATCCACCATCCGATGATGAAGCCGGCGCACCATCGCCGCCGATATTGCTCCATATCCACGCAGCGACGAAGCTGCCCGAAGAGTCTACGTCCCAGCCGCCCTGGATCTGGTTGATGCTGCTCCCGTAAGACGCATTCGGGAACTGGTTGGCCGGGTACAGATCAGGATTTGAGCAAGCAACCGCGCCGCGGTCCCACATGGAAACGACAGGACCGACACCCGTTGGCGATATGGCCCGAACGCAAACAAGCTGCTCAATACCTACCGCATTAGCCGACCAGGGCGTTAGATTGAATGCGACGGGCGCTGGAGTAGTCCAGACACCAATTCCCCCCGCAGCCCAAACGTTGCCCGAAGCGTCAATCGCCGCTCCTGATGTATTCAGGGCGCAGGTGACGCCGCCGCCCGCCTGGTTACTTGTTCCTAGCCATCCGGGCTGTGAACCCGATGCAGAGAACGTCTGATTGAAGTTCGGCCCGTTCCAGTTCGTGCCGTTGTCAGACGTATTCATAATGTCGCCGCTACCGACGCGGGTACAGACGATCTTGTTGGCGCCTAGCGAAGAACTTGTTGGGTCAGGCAGCACGGTTTGCGCGCCATCAGGTAGCGTCTTGGTAGTCCATGACGTGGTGTAAACACTCATCGTCGTGGACTGATTGACCGTCAATAACTGCGAGAACTTATCGCACGCGATGTGGTAGAACGTTGTCGGGCCGCCTGACGACCTCAGGTTATAACTGCCGCCACCGTCCGAAGTCTCATAAACGCCGGTCCCGTTCGTCGCGATAAAGAAGTGCTGCGTGACATTGCCGGAGACCGAAGATGCAGGGTCAACCGCGAAGAAATGACCAACACCGCCACCCGTACCCACCGCTGAAACCTGCGCCCACGATGAAGACGCCCCAGCAGTACCATTCGTGCTCTTGAACACGCCGGATGAAGGCGTGCTATAGTAAACGATATCGCCGTTATTCGGATCGACGTACATATACGGCCCGCGCTCTTTGAGCGAACCGTTGGCGGTCTGGCTTGTAGTGCGCCCCGTATCAACCCATCGGATATTGGGCGATTTTAGATTTGTGGTGACGAGAACGCTGCCGCGGAAGATTGCGTAAGCGATATTTGTATTGCCTTGGCAAACAACGATCTCAACGACACCGGAATCTGTGGCCTGGTTCTGGTAGGTCTGGAACGATGTCGGAACAGATACTGTGGTGAAAAGCTGCCGCCATGCTGGCGTTGCAAATCTGTTGCTACTGTCGAGCGGGGTTACCGTTCCGCTTGTCTCATAGATGTACGCCCCTCCAGTATCCGTCCTGATGAGCGTCGTACCGTCCGCGGCCTTGCCCGCAACCGTAAGATTGAGGATCAAGATATTCGTGATTTGGCCGCCAGCGCCGATGCGAAGGTCTTGCCAACCCGCCGTAAAGTCCGCCCCAGCAGACGATGAGGCAGGGAAACGAAAGTGTCCCCTACCCGTCGAACTCACCATGCGAGGCATTTAGGCCGCCTCGCTCCACCTCTTGCGAATCCAGTCGGCGCCAGCATCAGGCATTCCGGGGAAGTCCTTTGCTCCCCAAGGAGTAGCCTTGCCGCAGGTCTTGCAGCAAATGCGGAAGTCGTTCTTGTTATTCTCGTTCATCTCGACGCAGTGTTCGGGCCGGATGCCGTCAGGGACTTGGTACACGCGCTCATCCGCGAAACCTTCAATTCCCCACGGTTTGGAGCTCTGATCCCAAATCTGGAAGCCGTACTTCTCCGGCTCTGGCACCGCGCCCGGCACAGGAACGCGATTATAGGCGATGATGTCGTAGTAATCGCCAGGCCCCATCTCGCCGCGGACTTGCTCCACGGGCTGGCAGCCGTTTTGGCAGCTCATGCTTTCCCCACATCAAACATGAAATGAATTCGTGGCGTGTCGCCGTTATTGACGACCGCGTGCTCCTTGGTCGTATCTACCCGGTAGGCCCAACCTGGAGCCATGTTCAGCTCCAAGCCTTCGACAATGAATGCCGACCAGTCATTGCTAGCCAAGGGAACGTGAACCCGGCAAAGCCAGTTCTTGCCCTGCTCGTCCACATGCGGCGGGATCGAATGTCCCGGCATCACTACCGAGAGCATCCTTTGATAAGGTATGAGGCCAGCGAAATACCGGCTGCAAAGCTCGCCAACAAGATCATCAGTTCGAGTGCCGAAGCCATGCCAGTCCAGATCCGTGACCATTGAGGGGCGAAGCTGCTCGTCAATCCGATGCTGCTGCGGCCATTCCTCGAACGGAATGGAGGTGATCCAGTCCGCCAATGGCTGATGGTCAACCGGGCCTATAAGCAAATGAACTTCCGCGCCGCCGCTTCTTGCTCTTCAATACGCTTGAAGCGGTTGGAGCAAGGCTTGCCCACGCATCTCGGGCAAATGTGCTTCATGCAGGACCGGCAGAAGCCAGCTTCCTTCATGTAATGCGTGCCGTCGGCCTTGAAAATCATGACCTCAAGCGCCCCGGTCAGGCTGGACTTGAGCATGTCCACCTGACCGCAATGGATGCAGGATAACTGGTCGCTTTCCTGCATCCCGAGTACGGGATCGATAATGACCCCGTACCCGTGTGGGTTCCTCAAAGCTTACTCCTTGACGAGAGCGCGCCAGCCGACCGTCGAGGCGTAGTTCGGCGACTTCGCGCGCATCGCAAAGCCCTTGACGTTGACAGCCGGAACGATCAGCGAATGATACTCGTCACGCATCTGCACGCGATAGGAAGCGCGCTGGTTGAGGCCGAGCACCCAGGCCGAGCTAGAAGCAGTCACAGTGCCTTCAATCGTGGCATTGGCCGCATAGGTGCCGAGCGCCGCCGCGTCACCGCCGCCCACGTCGTTCGTGCGGGGCGTGATCGAGGTTGCCGTGCCCGCCGCTGTCTGTTCCGAGATGTCCCAGACAATCGGGCAGTCGGTCGCGTTCGGAACGTCGGTCGCGCCGATTTCCCACTCCATCAGCCAGATACGGCGCAACGTGGTGGCGCCGGTCGCAGCCGTGGCAATCAGGATAGACTTGTAGGTGGACGAAAGGTTCTGCGGGGTGCCCGCGTTCTGGTTGTTCAGGGTGTATGCCGACAATTAACTCTCCTATGGGGTAAGAGGGGAGGACGTGCCCCGTCTATTGTAGTTTCTCAGGGCGGCCGTCCTTGCCGCGGTGAACCATCATTGTTCGATCGCCGCGCTTGACCGCAGCAGCCTTGCCGGTTTTTGGATCTCGGATAATCTCGACCGGAGCTTTGGCCGAATCCTCGAACATCTTGAGTTGCTTTTCGAGCGCCTTGAATTTCTCGGGCGAGCCAGACTTGGATTCCGCGCTCTTGTGTTCGAGCTTCTTTGTCTCGATGGTCTGTTCATGCTGCTGCGCAGTGGCCGCCAGCTTGTATTCGTTCTCGCGAATGGACATCTGATGCTTTTCGCGCTCGAACTGCATCTTGAGTTCGAATTCGCGTTCCTTGCGGGCCTCTTCCTTGGCCTTCAGTTCCGCATCTAGTTGCGCCTGCATCATCGCAAGCTTGGCCTTCAGATCGAAATCACGCTCGGTCTGGACCATCTCGGCCTGGGTTTTCTTTTCCTGCGTCGCAATATCGGCCTGCGCCTGCACGGTTTCGATCTGCGCCTTGCGCTGGTCTGCCTTCTCGTCCAGCGCCGCCTGCTGCTGCGCGATCTGCAACTGAACCTGACCCTTGATTTCTTCAGGACTCGGCGGCGGCGGCAACGGCGGGTGCAGGGGTTGACCGGTCTGCGGGTCTTTCGCGGACGGGTCGTTGAAGAACTTGTCCGGGTTCTTGTACCCCATGATTTTCGTCAGTTCCGACGCGGTATTGAACAGCGCCTGGTCATCGACAAGGTTGGGCTTGCCGCCCGCGATCATTTCCTTTTGCACGTTCGCCAGCGCCATCACCTGGGCGAACTGCTGAGCCTTGCCGCCACTTCCCAGGCCCACATTGATCGTCATATCGGCACGGGTTTTCCAATCGCGCGGATTGACCGCAACCCAATTGTTCCGCAGCCTGACCGTCTCTTGCTGCTGGCCGTGCTTGCGGATGGTGCCATGCAACAGCGAGAAGATATCCCGCACGCCTTCGGCCATGATGCGCGCGATCAGCTTCATCCGCATTTGAGATGCGGAGAAGACTTGAGCGACTGCTGTTGCCGTCTGGTTTTGCAGGGCGTTGGCGTCGATGCCCTGGGATTGGTTGCTTAGGCCGGTTCGGGTTTCGCGAGTAGCGTCGAGGTATTGTAAAGCAGGGTAGATGCTGGCTGTGATGTCGGGGACAGTCTGCCAATTAAGTCCCCCCGCAGTCTTGGTGCGTACCACGCCCCCTGGCCGCGACACCAAGAGGTCATCAAGGGTGTTGGGCCCGGCGTTCGCTTCGGCAACTTCCACTCTGGGGTTGTTGTGAAGGTATAGGTTATCAAGCATCCCCCGAACCAGCGCCGTCTTAATGCGCTGAATATCCATCACCAAGTCAGCAACCGATCGCCCAAAGAACCGATGCGTCATCGGAACGGGCGTGGTCGCAGCAAACGGAATCGCGTCAAACGGCGTGATGCATTCCTTGCCGTCTCGACGCAGGATTTCGCCCTGCTCTCCACCCGTAATGACCTGATACAGGCAAGGCCGTCCATTGCCCTCATAGTCCATCCGAACGTAATGCTCGGTAATCTTGACCAGCCGCGCAGCCGAGTTCATGCTTTCGCCGCCCGCCGAACTCGTGCTTTCAGCAACCGAATCCCGCGATGCGGTTTCAATATCTCGCCTACCAGTATAGGGCTGCAATGCCTTGATCTGGGCTGCGTCAAAGCCTTCCGCGATCAGGTCAGCTTCAGTCTTGGTGACAACCTCGTGAAAGCAATAGTTGCACGTCTTGATGTCGCGGGCGCCGCGCTCGATGCCGAACTCTTCCGGGGGAACGCCCATCACACGGGCTTGGGCGAGCTTCTTCGTAGTTACGATCGTGACATCGTGCGTCGCGGGCATGGGCTGCGGGGTGAGCGCCTGCGCCATCTGCTCTTGCGGTGCGAGCATGGCTGGCGGTGTCATGGCGTCCATTAGTCGAGCGCCTCAGGGAAAATCCGAACAGCAGCCAAGCGCCTTACGCCTTTGAATATGGGAGGGGGGATAACCTCATTAGATCTGCGCGGCCCAACCTGCTTTACCAACTTGCCATTCGAATGACGGCCGTTGCATCTCGGTTTGAACTCTTCAATATACTTGTTCTCTAGCTGCTCAAGCTCCGAAGCTTCGCATTTTAGAAAGTGAACTCGGTTGAATGGCTTCGAATTCGCATAGCCCCGATCGCGCTCGCGCTGATGATCGCTTATCCTGCTGTACACATTTATAGAGCTTCCTACGTAAATGACCTCATCGCCGTCACAAAGGAAATAGACGCCGCAGATTACATAGTTTCGAGTTATGTCTACCGTACCGATAACCCCTTTGATAGACGCCATCAGTACGCCGCCTCTGCAAACTCGCCAGCCTCTTCGCCGCCGTTGACCGAATGCTCAACGATCTTCATTGCCCCATCAGACGACGCCACAGCCATCGACAGCATCGCGAACTGGTCGTTCGTCAGGTCGTAATACGTTTCCCGCTGTTCCTCTTCGTTCTCTTCCCACCAGATCTTGACAATGCCGACCTTGGACAACAGCGCATCCTTGATGAAGGCGTACAGAACCATGAAGCCGGGATTCTGCTGCATGAACACGTGATTCACGTAGTCCGTTTCCTGCTGCGCAGCCTCTTCGTCCTCGGGTCCAACCGGCTCAAACCGTACAACCTCGTCACTGCCGGCAAAGATGTCCATCAGATTGGGCATCAAGCCTTCGATGGTATCGGCCACATCCGTACTAACAGCAGATGACCGCCCTTCAGCGTGGGGCATGTCCTTGGACATATCGCCCAAGTAATAATCCAATGAATCGGCACGGTCCTGGGAGAGCTGGGCAGCACTCATGGCGGCAAGCGCATCTGACTTCTGAGCCGCCAGCATCGGCCGCAGGTCGGCCAGCGTCATCTTAGGCATGGACTTCCACGAACTCGTTGCCCACGCGAACAAGCGTCCTGATGCGAGGCTTCCGGTTCATTCGCATCCATTTGGCGTGACAGTCCTTGCAATAGCGACCCTTCCGGTCCAGTGGCTTGTCGCACTTGGAACATTCAAGCTTTCTCATGCGTAGCCTTGCCTCGGGTATTGAATGGTGCGGTGAAATCCCGTGTTCACTACTTGGCTATCCAACGTCATCGCGAGGTATCGGAAGGCGTCAGCCGCATGGCTGGCCCAATCATGAACAGGACGCGGTTTAAGGGCTTGCAGCTTTTCGTCGTATTCGGAGCGGTAGAGCTTCAAGGCATCAATACCGCGGGCGCACTTCTTGGCATCGAACCAGCAGCGCGGGATGATGGTTCGGGCGGCGTTGATGCCGTCCTCAACCCGGTGCATGGTCGCAACCGTGATGTTCTTCAGCCCAAGGCTTTCCAGAACCTCCAAACGGCTTTTACCCGTTCCCAGCTCTTTAGCTTGGGCATCGTGGGGGACGATATGACCCGCGTACAGATAAGGCTTGTTCCCGATTTCTCGAACATAATGGCCCAAGTCCACGCCCGAGGCTTCGTAATAGTCGATGATGTGGATTTCTCGACCAATAACCTGAGCGAACCAGATTGCGGTGCTATCTCGGATGCCAAGATCCCAAGCGGTATAAACTTGGGCGGTTGGCTCATAGGGCACCCCTGTAATGCGCTTGTCGGCCTCAGCCGCCGCCATCAGCCGCCCGTAATAAGCGCCGACCACAGCGGCATCGAACGAGCACTCAAACTCTTGCGCGAACTGTTCTTCGCTCAAGCCCGACTTGAGGCTGTTTAGCTCGCGCTCTGGGATTATCCCGGTTTCGCTGGCTTTAAGCGTCAGGCGAAAGAAGTCAGGGGCGGGCGAGCCGTCCTCGGTCAGGTCTATTTTGTAGAACCAATCGCGGCCAGCAGGAGTACCGATAAAAGTACCCCAACCGGAGTAATCGCTAAGAGTCGGCCTAATGACTTCAGGCCATGCTCTGGGATCCATCTGCGCGGGTTCGTCAATTGTAACACCGTCGTGATACAGACCTCGCATGCGATCGTAGTTGTCAGCACCATAAAGACGAATGCGAGCCCCATTTGGATACTCAACCCAAAGCTCCGATTCTGATGTCTTGAT
>JADMIO010955796.1_pt1 | contig 47366 bp, 71 predicted proteins | sample 8958161 | NCBI WGS metagenome assembly JADMIO01 (sample SAMN16585339, study PRJNA669376) | soil metagenome | isolation source: Crop rotation soil | place: USA: Cullars Rotation, Alabama | collected 2011
CGCGACAACTTGTCCACGTGGAATTCTAAGCTTAGGATCCCAATGTGCTGGAAAGCGACGCCTTCGCGCTCTCGTTCGCCCAACCGGTGGCGCCGCGCTTCCGGCACGCCGATCGCACGATGCAGAGCTACGACCTGCTGCAGGCCCGGAGGCAGCACCAGACGGTCCACGAGTACGATCCCTTCGCACGCAACGAATAGCGTGCGGGAGTTCCGCTTCACATAATAGGTAGCGTGCGAAGGTGAACCTTATGGTTCGCGCCAATGGGTATTCTCACTGGCCAGGCGGGCTCCTACGTGCCGCCGCCGGCGATTCAGATGCCGGCCCAGCCGCCGCCGCCTCCGACTCCGGTCGACAAGGCGGCTGAAGACGCTGCGCAGCAAACCAGGGCACGACTCGCCTCAGCCGGAGGCGCATCGGGCACCAATGTGACAGGAGGGCAGGGCGTCACCGCGCCGGCCAACCTGTCGTTCAAGACCTTGCTGGGCCAGTAGCGTGGCCGCCGCCCTCCAGCAGGCCTCGCCCGGCGCCGTTCGCGACGAGAACAATCCGGCGCTCAGGACCTACTACAACACGCGGCTGACCCGTCTCGACCAGGAGCGCCTGAGCTTCTGGAACACCTGGCGCGACATCGCGAGCCAGATGGCGCCGCGCCGCGGCCGCTTCCTCAGCGCCGCCAACGACACGCAGAAGGGCGCGCGCCGGGATAACCGGATCATCGACAACACGCCGTTGCTGAGCGCCCGCATCATGGCCTCGGGCATGATGGCCGGCATCTCCTCGCCGGCGCGGCCGTGGTTCCGCCTGAAACTCGCCGATGCCGATGCCAACAAGGATGCGGCCAACCGGGCTTGGCTGGACGAGGTGCAGAAGCGCATCCTCGAAGTCTTCGCCCGCTCCAATCTCTACAACGCGCTGCACACGCTCTATGGCGAGCTCGGCACGTTCGGCACCGCGGCGCTTTGGGTCGACGAGGACGAGGAAGACGTCGTCCGCGGCTACACGCTCACCGCCGGGGAATACTGGCTGGCCTCGTCGCGCCGTCAGGCCGTCGACACGCTCTATCGCTCGATGTGGTGGACCGTCCGACAGATCGTCGATTCGTTCGGCCGCGAGAAGTGCAGCGCCGCGGTCCTGACCGCCTACGACAACGGCCAACTGGACCTCGAGTTCGAGATCGTCCACGCGATCGAGCCCAACCCGCGGGCCGCGCCGAAGAACATGCGGCAGATTCCGGGCGCGCCGATCGACTGGACCGGCCACCTGGCCCGCAACTTCGTGGTCCGCTCCGTGTGGTTCGAGCGCGCGCTGGGGCAGGGCCCCGAGGGCAACGTGCTGCTGCGCGAGTCCGGCTACGAGGAGTTCCCTGCCATGTGCCCGCGCTGGGAAGTGGCGGGCTCGGAGACCTACGGCTCCGGTCCGGGCTGGGTCGCCCTGGGCGACAGCCAGCAGCTACAGACCCAGCAGCGCCGCAAGCAGGAGGCGATCGACAAGTCGGTCAAGCCGCCGATGGTCGGGCCGCCCAGCTTGCGCAACGAGCCGGCCAGCCTGCTGCCCGGCGGCATCACCTATCTCGCCGACCCGAACGCCAAGTTCGAATCGGCGATGAACCTGCAGCACCTCCCGCCCGCGATCGCCGCGGTGCGCGAGGACATCATGGTCACGCAGGACCGGATCAAGAAGGCCTTCTACGCCGACCTGTTCCTGATGATGGCCGAGTCGGATCGCCGCGAGGTCACGGCCCGCGAGATCGACGAGCGCCACGAAGAGAAGATGCTGATGCTCGGGCCCGTCCTGGAACGCCTGCACGACGAGCTGCACACGCCGCTGGTCGAGCGCGTCTATGCGATCATGGCCCGCAACGGCCTGATCCCGGCGCCGCCGCAGGGCATGCGGCTGGACACCATCCAGGTCGAGTTCATCTCGATCCTGGCGCAGGCGCAGAAGGCGGTCAGCAGCTCGACGGTCGAGCGCTACGTGCAGTTCGCGGCCTATCTGGCCGGCGTCGGCAAGCCCGAGGCCATGGACCGGGTCGATGCCGACAACATCATGGACGACTACGCCGACATGACGGGCGTGCCCTCGAACATCGTGGTCGCGATCGACGAGGCGCGGAAGATCCGCGACGCCCGCGCCAAGGCCACGGCCGAGCACAACGCGCTCGAAACCGGCCAGCGCCTGGCCGACATCGGCGAGACCGCCTCGAAGATCAACGTCGGCGGCGGCGCCAGCGCAGCCATGGGGGGCCAGCCATGAGCGGCGTCGTCAACCGCAAGCACATCCTCGACCTGCGCGACACGCTGCACAACGCGATCAGCGCGTTCGGTATGTTGCACAATCTCGGCCCCGGTGAACTGGCAGCGCCAGACACCTGCGTGGCCCTCGCCATGGTGATGCGCGACATCGTTCAGAGCGCTCCAGACAGCGAAAGCAAAGCGCGCATCCTGAACGGCGCCATCACCGCCCTCGCCGGTGAAATGACGCGCCCGCAGATCATCATGCCGCCCCGGGCCGTGCCGGCCAAGGCAGGCCACGCATGAACGAGCCTGTCGGCGAGCTCGGCAACCAGCGCAACGAGGAGCAGCGCAACAAGGCGGTCCGCACCGCCCAGCAGATGGTCGACGACGGCCTGCGCTGGGTGATGGGCGACGCCCGCGGCCGCGCCTTCGTGTGGTCGCTGCTCGAGGAGGCGCGGATGTTCCATCCGGTCTTCCACGCCAACCCGCAAATCATGGCCGTGAACGAAGGCAAGCGGCAGGCCGGCCTCTCACTGCTCAACAGCGTGATGCGCACCGCGCCGCAGCAATACGCGGTGATGACCCAGGAGGCCGCCGCACGCGCCCGGACCCCGAAGCAACAGGAGCAGAAGAATGGCGACCGAGCCGACGCCGACACCCGCACCGACGCCTGAAGCCACGCCCGCACCGGCCCCGACGCCCGCGGCTGCGGCGCCGTCGCTGCTCGGCGCGCCGGGCCCTGCGGCGGTCGAGATGCCGGCCGCCTTCGCCGGTGGCGCCGATGCCTGGGCCAAGCTCGACGACGCGGGCAAGACCGCGGCTGTCACGGCGGCCTCGGATACCGCGAAGGCCGAGAGTGCGGCGCGTGTGGACGGCTTCACCAAGGCCGAGGGCAAGGACGCCAAGCTGGCCGCCTATGCCGCTCTGACCGCTGACGAGAAGGCAGCGGCCTTCAAGGCGCTGCCGGAAGCCTCGCGCAAGGAGCTCGGCATCGAGGATCCGGCGATCCCGGTCTACGACATCGCGAAGTTCAAGGCGCCCGAGGGCATGACCCTCGATCCCGAGGCGATCAAGCCCGCGCTGGAACTGTTCAAGGAAACGCGCCTCCCCCAGGAGCAGGCGCAGAAGTTTCTCGATCTTGCACTGGGTCGCGAGAAGGCCGCCGCCGAAGCCGGCGTGAGGGCCTACGTCGACCTGCAAAACAAATGGACCTCGGAGATCAAGGCCGATCCCGAGATCGGCGGCGCCAAGCTCGATCAATCGATCGCAGCTGCGGCCCGCGTGATCGATCGGCTGAATGTCCCCGGGCTTCGTGAGGCGCTGAACCTGACCGGAGCGGGCAACCACCCCGCCGTGGTCAAGGCCTTCGCGCGCCTCGGGCAGATGATGACGGAGGACCGATTCGCGCCCGGCAAGCATGCCGAGCCGTCCGCTCCGATCTCGACTGCCGAACGTCTTTACGGCGCTTCCGGTCCGAAACAATCGGCCGACGCCTAGACCTTTGGAGAACGATCAATGACGACTCTCGCGTCAACGGCCCTGACCCTCGCGGAGTGGGCCACCCGACTGGATCGCGACGGCAAGCCCGCCGCGGTCATCGAACTGCTCGGCCAGACCAACGAAATGCTGGCCGACATGCTGTGGATGGAGTGCAACGACGGCCAGGGCCACAAGACCACGGTGCGCACCGGCCTGCCGGCCGCGACCTGGCGCCTGCTCAACTACGGCGTCGCCAAGTCCAAGAGCACGACCGCGCAGGTCCGCGACGCCACGGGCATGCTCGAAGCCTACAGCGACATCGACAAGGCGCTGGCCGACCTCAACGGCAACACCGCCGAGTTCCGCATGGGCGAGGACATGGCCTTCATCGAATCGATGAACCAGACCATGCAGTACACCTCGGTCTACGGCAGCACGGCGGTCAACCCGGAGCGCTTCACCGGTCTCGCGCCGCGCTATGCCTCGCTGTCGGCCGGCAACGGCCAGAACATCGTGGATGCGGGCGGCAACGGCTCGACCAACACCTCGATCTGGCTGATCGGCTGGGGTCAGACGACCTGCCACGGCATCTTCCCCAAGGGAAGCACCGCCGGCCTGCAGGTCCGCGACCTCGGCGAGCAGGCGCTCTACGACGGCAACCAGAACGTCTACCAGGGCTATCGCACCCATTTCAAATGGGACTGCGGCCTGTCGCTGCGTGACTGGCGCTATGTCGTGCGCATCGCCAACGTCAACGTCACTTCCGGTGCGGTCACCACGTCTGGCCTGATCAACTACCTGATCAATGCCGTGAACAAGGTGCCGTCGATCTCGGCCGCCGGCAATTCGCCGCCGCCGGGCGCTCCGGGCGGCACGTCGACCCGGCCGGGCCAGGTCAACTGGTCGTTCTACTGCAACCGCTATGTGCGCACGGCCCTCGACATCCAGGCGATGGCGAAGACCAACGCGCTGCTCACCATGGAGACCCGCGATTCGAAGCCCTACACGGCCTTCCGCGGCATCCCGATCCGCATCTGCGACCAGCTCAGCAACGCCGAAGCGCGTGTGACCTGAGCCTCCGCAACCCCATTCCAAGGAACCAACCATGTCCATCCTCGACTACCAGAACCGGTTCTCGGCGGCGCAGGCGATCACCCTGCTCGGAGACACCGCGAGCGAAAACGTCATCGATCTCTCGATCGCCCGGGATATCGGCGGCGCCGTCACCGATCACCTGATGCTTCTGTGCCAGGTGGTCACGGCCTTCACCTCGAACGGCTCGGCCACCCTCAAGGTGACCTTCCAGGCCTCGAACACCGAAGGCTCGGGCTACGTCGACATCGTCTCGAGCGCCGCGGTGCCCGTGGCGTCCCTCACCGCCGGCTACAAGTTCCTCCAGAACGAAGTGCCGTCGTTCATCAGCTCCACGCTCTATCGCTACATCCGGCTCAATTACACGGTCGGAACTGCGGCGATGACCGCTGGCAACGTCACCGCCGGCCTGACGCCGGCCCTGCAGCACGCTCCGGTCTATTCGGCCGGATACGTCGCTTAAGGAGGCCTGAACCATGGCAACCGCACCCTTCCTCTCGCCGGACCCGCCGACCAAGCCGGGTCCTTACGGCGGCTCGCTTCCCGGTTCGAAGCCCTCGGGCCAGAACCAGACGGCGCTCAGCCGCAGCCAGAACGGCTATCTGGTCTGCACCTTCAGCTACACGTCGTCGCCGGCCTCGGTGGTGAACGTGACCACGGCGGAACAGACGATGACGCCGATCGGCGGCACCGGCCCCTCGGTCACGATCGCGACCACGGACCTGCTGATCCTGAACAAGCCCACCGCGCAGGCGGGCCTCACGGTCGGCAACGTCCGCTCGCCCTCGGCCAACGCTGTGGCGCTGACCTTCGGCAACGTGACGGCAACCCCGATCACGCCGACCGCGTCGGAAACCTATGGCGTCGTGGCCGTCAAGGGCCTGGGCACCATCACCACGGCGCTGTCACCGGCGTCGGTGGCGGCGAACACCACGGCCGAACAGCAGTTCGCGGTCTCCGGACTGCGGGCGGGCGAGGCGGTCGTCGTGACCAAACCGACCGTCCAGGCCGGCCTCGACGTCGTCGGCTATCGCATCGTGCGCGACAACGTGCTCGGCATCACCTTCGGCAACTACACCTCCGGTGCGTTGACCCCGACGGCGGCCGAGAACTACACGGTCTACGGTCTGGGTGGGCTGGATCCGGCGGGCAACATGCTCGGCGCCCAGGTCACCACGGCCCTGACAGGCGTGGCCACCATCACGGTGGCGCAGCGCACGGCCACGCTCTCGACGCTCGCGGTGTCCGACATCGTCACCGGCGTGCAGAAGCCCACCAACCAGGCGGGTATCGGCCTGATCGGCGGGCGCGTGGCGGCGGCGGCATCGCTCGGCGTCGACTTCGTCAACCCGACGGCGGGCACCCTGACCCCGACGGCCAACGAGGTCTATGGCGTGAGCATCTTCCGGCCCGCGCCGGTCGCGCCGTTCGTCCTGTACAGCCAGGCGCTGACGCCTGCTTCGGTCGCCGCCAACACGACGGCCGAGCAGAGCTTCAACGTCACCGGCGTGCCGGCGCTCTCGGTCGTGGTGGTCAACAAGCAGTCGGCGCAGGCGGGTCTCGGGATCACCGGGGCGCGCGTCACCGGCGCCAACTTCGTGGGCATCACGTTCGCGAACTTCACTGCGACGCCGATCACGCCCACGGCGGCCGAGACCTACGTCATCGGCAACTTCCAGATCCCGATCGACGCACCCGGTAACTCGGTGCTGCAGCCGGCCGATCTGAAGTCCGACCAGAACAAGGTGCTGACGAACGCCATCCGCACGGTGAACGTCAATGCCGACCTGATGACCGGCGCGGCGTAAGCCGTGATCTCGGTTATCGTCCCGAGCAGGGGCCGCCCGGAGAGTCTTTTCCGGGCGGTCTCCTCGTTCGCCAAAGAGGGCGTGGAGGTCGTCGTCGGTCTCGATGACGACGACCCCACCGCCTTCGAGGCCATGAAACTGCTGTCCGACCTGCCGGTGCGCATCGTCAAGGCGCCGCGCCATGAATCCTTGCCCGCCCTCCAGAACGCGCTCGCCGCGACCGCCAAGGGCGACTTCATCCTGCCGATGTCCGACGACTACACGATCGAGCAGGACAACTGGCCCGAACTGGTGATGAAGGCCGCGAGCCTGCTGCCCAATGGGCTTGGCATCGTGTTCCTGAACGACCCGATGTATCCGGGCTTCTGCACCTTCCCGGTGATCCCGCGCAAGCTCATGGAGCTGCAGGGCTTCCTGATGGCGCCCTGGTTCCCGTTCCTGTTCACCGACACCTGGTGGAACGAGGTCGGCACGCTGTGCGGCTGCAAATGGCCGTCCGAGGCGTCGGTAAAAATCCAGCACGAGACCGGCCACGATCACAAGTATCTCGACCTCGCCGATTGGGCCGAATTGTTCGAACTGACGCGGCCGCAGCGCATCGAGCTCGCCCGCAAGATCGTGGATGGCATGGGTCTCGATCCGACCTTGCGCGCCAAAGTCGAACTGGCCGAGCCGGTGGCGATCCGCCATTGCGAGCGCTTCCAGGCCGAGTGGAAGCGGCCGGAGTTCATCGCCCGCCTCGAGAAGATGGGCGCCTATGAACCGACCGAAGGTTATCGGGCGCTGAAGCAGCGCGCCGAGGACTTGCTGCCCGGCCTGCGCGCCGAAGCAGAGGCCGCCCGCGCCGCGCTGCCCAAGCCGCCCTACGTCGTGTTCGGCGTGCCCTCGGCCTACCACTCGCCGAAGCTCGGCTTCTCACAAAGCATCCTGTCGGCCAATGCGCTGCTGGCGCGCAACGGCGTCGAGCAGGTCTGGCTCTACAACGGCGGCGATCTCTACCTCTCCAAGGTGCGCAACAACCTGGTGAGCAAGGCGCTGCGCGATCATCCGGAGATGACGCATTTCTTCTTCCTGGACGATGACCTGACATTCCCGGCTGAAGCGGTGCTCGACCTGATCCGCTCGCCGTTCGATGTCGTGGCCGGCATCTATCCCAAGAAGAGCGACACGCTGCAGTTTCCCTGCGAGCTGGCGATCGACCCGGAGACCAAGCGGCCTTTCGAGAAAGGCGGCTTCGTGCGCGCCCACGCGGTGCCCACGGGCTTCCTGTGCATCAAGGCCGATGTGCTGCGCAAGCAGGCCGCGGCGTCGCCGACCTATCGCGATCTCGACAACACGGTCTGCCACAACATCTTCGAGATGGGCTTCTGCAAGGAGCCGCAGCCCGACGGCACCGACGGCCAGTGGTGGGGCGAGGACTACGCCTGGTGCCGCCGCTACCGCGAAGAGGGTGGCGAGCTCTGGGTCAAGCCCGACATCGAGTTCGGCCACACCGGGACCAAGACCTGGCGCGGCAATTTCATGGACTCGGTCCGGCTGCCGATGACGGGCGTGGCCGCCCTCGACGCCGACGGAAAGCTCGCATGGTTCCCGGCGGGCGAGAAGCTGCCCGACGGCTGGACCGCCGAAGGAACCGACACCATTCAACCCACCGCGCTCGCCGCGGACTGATTTTTAACCCCACGCCTCGGCCGCCGGCCAACCCCTCGGCGCGGGGCCCCGAAGAAGGAGAAAAGCAATGGCACGTCCGACCTACACCGTCGCCCCGGAGGCCAAGTTCTGGGATGGCATGGTGATGCACGAAGCCGGGGAGACCGGCATCCCCTACGACGGCGAGCCCGGCGACAACCTGATCCCCGAGAACGCCGAGGCCAAGGCGCGCAAGAAGATGGTGGGCAAGCCGGTGCAGCCGCTCGACAAGAACGAGCGCGCCGAGCTCGAAGCGTTCCGCGCCGCCAAGGCCGAGGCCGAAGCCGCCAAGAAGGACTAGGCGTCGGTGGCGAACACGGTCACCACGCAGTGCAATCTGGCGCTGAGCCATATCGGCACGCGCTCGAAGGTCACGAGCATCGGCGAGGACAGCCCGGAGGCGCGCACGCTGTCGACGCACTTCGAGGCGACGCGCGACGAACTGCTGCGCCGGGCCGACTGGAACTTCGCGCGCTACACGGTGTCGACGCTCACGTCGGTGACGCCCGACGAGCCGATCAGCCGCTGGCTGTCGACCTTCTCCGTGCCGGGAGACTGCATCCGCATCCGACGGCTGAACGACGTGCCGGTGCTGCAGTTGCCCGAGACCTTCTACGAGGTCGCGCTGGTCAAGGTCTCGACCACGCAGACCAACGCGATCATGGCCAACTGCACGTCGCTGGCCGCGATCTATACCGCCCAGATCACGAACTTGAGCCTGTGGGATCCGGGCTTCGTGATCGCGCACAGCTTCCTGCTGGCCAGCCGGATCAACTTCGAACTGACGGGCAAGGACGACCGCACGCGCACCCTGCTGCAGCAGTCGGAGAAGGCATTCCTTGACGCCGCGGCCGAGATGGCGAACGAGCAGAGCCCGCCCAATCGCACCTACATGCCGGAAACCCTGGCCTCGCGCGGCTTCTCTGACGGCCTGTCGGTGATCGGCCAGGTCTGGCCGGGCGGCCCATTCCCGTGGTGGCCCGAACGGCCGAGTAGCTGACGTGCCCACGCTGCCCGTCATCCACACGAGTTTCGGGGCGGGCGAGCTCTCGCCCTTCCTCTATGGCCGCGTGGATCTCGCGAAGTTCCATGTCGGCGCCCGGACCATGCTCAATATGCTCGTGCATCCGCATGGCGGGGCTTCCAACCGTCCGGGCACCAAGTTCGTGGCCGCGGTCGACGACCAGACCAAGCGCCACCGGCTGTTCCCGTTCCGCTTCCGCTCGAGCCCCGCCGGCCAGAACTACATCCTGGTGTTCGGCGATCTCACCATGCAGGTCGCCAAGGACGGCGGTATGGTCTCGCTGACCACGGCCACGATCACCGGCATCACCAAGGCCAACCCGGGCGTGGTGACGACCTCGGCCGCGCATGGCTTTTCGAGCGGCACCCGCGTGCCGATCGCCTCTGTCGCCGGCATGACCCAGGTGAACGGCAACACCTACACGATCACCGTTGTCGACGCGACGCACTTCTCGATCGGGGTCAATACCTCGGGCTACACGACCTACACCTCTGGCGGCACGGCGGGAGGGGGCACCTTCACCCTAGCCACGCCCTACGCCTATACCGATTTGCCGACGCTGAAGTTCGTGCAAAGCGCCGACACCATGACGCTCACGCATCCCAACTTCAAACCCCGGACCTTGACACGTACCGGGCACGCCAACTGGACGATCGCGCCGATCACCTTTGCCCCCAGCACCGCCAAGGTGACGGGGCTCGCTGCGGGCGCCTCGGGCACCGCGGCCTATATCCAGGTCACGGCGATCAACGATTCGACTGGCGAGGAGAGCCTGCCGTGCGATGCCATCGGCGCCAACTCGGCCACCGCGGGCGCGTGGACCTGGACCGCGAGTTCAGGCTGTTCGGCCTACAACGTTTATAAGCGCAAGGGATCGATCTACGGCTTCGTGGCCCAGGTCTCTACCCCGGCGTGGACCGATGCCAGCATAGATCCCGACATCGGGGTCACGCCGCCACAGTTTCGCAACCCGTTCTCGGCCGGCACGATCGCCTCGGTGACCGTCGTTTCGGGCGGTTCCGGCTATACCTCGCCCACGGTGACCGCCATCGACACCACCGGCTCGGGCGCCACCTTCTCGCCCACGGTGTCGGGCGGCGTCATCACCGCAGTGTCGGTCACCAATCCGGGATCGAAGTATTCGGCCAACGTGACCATGCAGGTGACGGAAGGCACCGGCTCGGGCGCCACGATCACGCTCAACATGGTCAGCGACGGCTTCAACCCGATCGTCGGCTTCGAGGAGTGGCACGTCGACAGCGCGACGGTGACCAACGGCGGTTCGGGTTATCACGCCGGCGCCTATGCGCTGGTTTACAACTACGACGGCGGTTATCCGGCCAGCCCGCCGACCACGCTCTCGCTCGGCATCTCGGGCGGCGCGATCGTGTCGGCGACGGTGACGCTTTCCGGTCATGGCTACATGGCGCCGAACTTCCCCTACGCCGTGGTCTACGACGCGCCGGGAACGCCGGCGTCGCTCACCGCGGTGCTGACAGACAACGAGGTCGGCCCGCAGTGCTCGACTTACTACCAGCAGCGCCAGACCTACGCCGGCACCACGGTCAATCCTCAGACGCTGTGGCTCTCCAATGTCGGCGCGTTCTTCAACATGGCGGTCAGCAGCCCGACCAAGGATTCCGACGCCATCACCCGCACCTTCGTGTCGCGCGAGGTCAACGAGATCAGGCACCTGGTGCCCATGGGTACTTCCATGTTGGCGATGACGGCCGGCGCCGAATGGAGGGTCTATCCCGGCGCCAATACGCCGGCGATCACGCCCGGCACCTGCGTGACCCTGCCGCAGACCAATTTCGGCTGCAACCATGTGCCGCCGATCGTCGCCGGGTCGGCCCTGTTGTTCGTGCAGGAGCGCGGCAGCCGGGTGCGCGAACTACAGTTCGATGCGCTCTCCGACCAGTACAAGCCACGCGACATGAGCGTGCTGGCCAGCCACCTCTTCACCGACACGGCCAACCAGTACGACATCGAGGAATGGACGTGGGCCGAGGAGCCGTTCCGCATCGCCTGGGCGGTCCGCGACGACGGCATCGTGCTGGGCTTCACCTACATGAACGAGCACGAGGTCTATGCCTGGCACCGCCATGTCATGGCGGCCTCCGGGAGCGCCGCCGCCGTCGTCGAATCGGTGGCTTCGGTGCCGGAGACCGACGGCAGCAGCCTGCTCGATGCCGTCTATTTCATCGTCAAGCGCACGATCAATGGCGGCACCAAGCGCTACATCGAGCGCATGGTCGCCCGCCAGTGGAGTTCCAACGCGCTGGCCTGGTTCGTGGATTGCGGCCTCAGCTATTCCGGCGTGCCAGTCAGCAGTGTTTCCGGGCTGGATCACCTTGAAGGCGAGAGCGTGGCGGTCCTGGCCGACGGCAATGTGCTCACGAACAAGACAGTCACCGCCGGCGCGATCAGCCTGGGCGCCAGCTATTCAACGGTGATTGCGGGTCTCCCGTACACCGCCGATCTCGAAAGCCTGAACCTCGAAATCGCCGGTAGCCCGACCCTGCAGGGCCAGATGAAGAAGATCTCCGAGGTCACGGCCCGGGTGAAGGACACGCGCAGTTTCAAGATCGGCCTCAGCCTGACCGCGAGCAACGGCCTGCGCACGGTCTCGACCGTGAGCTCGGGCGTCACCCAGGACTATCTGACCACGATTCCGAGCGACTGGAACACCGATGGGCGGCTCTGCATCCGGCAGGACCTGCCGCTGCCGATCACGATCACGGCGCTCATTCCCAAAGTGGCGATGGGCGCATGATCGAGATCGTCCCCGCCACCCTGGAGCACGCGCGCACCATCCGCCTGCGCGAAGGCGATGCCATGGAAATCAGGGCCCTGGGCGAGACGCAGGAAAGCGCGCTGACCAAGACCTTGGCGCGGGCAATCCGGGCCGAGACCTATCTGGTCGACGGCGAGCCCGCGGCGCTGACCGGGATCATGATGCCGTCGCTGCTCGGCACCATCGCCAGCCCGTTCCTGATGACCGGCGAGCCGGTGGAGCGCCACCGCAAGAGCTTCATGCAGCACACCCGCGCGCGCGTCGAACAGTGGCGCACGCAATACGAATTGCTGGTGACCTTCGTCCACGCCGATTACGGCCGCGCCATCGCGTGGCTGCGCTGGCTGGGCTTCGAACTGGCGCCGGCCTGCCCGGTCGGACCGCTGGCTGCGCCCTTCCACCAGGCCACGCTCAAGGGGCTGCCATGATTTTCCGCGACCGCATCATCCCATGGCGGCAGAACTTCGACCCCGGCACGATCGCCATTGCCAGCATGGCGATGACCGCGATCGGCACCGGCGTCTCCATGCTCGGCCAGGGCCAGCAGGCCAATGCCCAGGCGGGGCAGGCCCAATACATGGCCCAGGTGGCGCGCAACAATGCCATGGTCATGGAGAACAACGCCAAGCTGGCCGAACAGCAGGGCTCGATCGACGTCGAGAAGCAGCAGCAGAAAACAAGCCTCGTGATCGGCGCGCAGAAAGCCGCACTTGCCGCACAGGGCGGCGACGTCAACAGCGGGTCGAGCGCCGACATCATCGGCGACACCGCACGCGCAGGCTTCACCGATGCGGCCACACTGAAGAGCAATGCCGCCTACAAGGCCTATGGCTACAGGGTGCAGGGCGCGGGGCTCACCGCCCAGGCCGGTCTCTACGACATGGCGGGCGCCAATGCGATGGCCGCGCTTCCCTATGGCATCGGATCGAGCCTGCTGGGCGGCGCTTCGTCGATCGCCGGGAAGTGGAGCGATTACGCGCGGACCAGCGGGCGTGGCGGTGGTGACTCGATCCTGAATTTCGGGGGCACCGCGCCATGAGCTTCGGCTTCCCCGACTATCGGCTGCCGCAGGTCCAGTCGGATGCGCGGATCCCGACCGTGAACGTCGACGCCCCGTTCGCGGCCTTTGGCGGCAATGTCGGCGCCGCGATGGAGCGCGCCGGCGCCCGGGTCGAGCAGGCGGCTAACACCGTGCAGGGCATCTACGAAAAAGAAGCCGCGATCGCCAACGAGACCAAGGTCGAGGAAGACCTCAACCAGTTCATTTCGGCCAAGCAGTACACGCTCTACACGGCGCCCGATGCGTTCTTCCGCACCAAGGGCGAGCAGGCCATCCATGGCGCGCAGACCGCGACCGACAAGCTGATCGACCTCAAGAAAGAGGCGCTGAGCCGGGCGACCAACGACTTGCAGCGGCTGGCGCTCGGCAAGCGGATCGACGCGCATATCAATGCGGCGGGGCAGGACATCGCCAATCATGTCTCCCGCCAGAGCGACGTCTGGCAGGAGACCACGGCCAAGGCGCGGCTCGCGGTGATCAATACCGAGAGCGTCGCCAAGTCCAACGACATCGACGCCCTGAAGGGACAGGCACAGGCGGCCTACGACACCGGGCTCGAACTGGCGCGCATCAAGTTCGGGGCCTCGCCGGATTCGGAGGTTGCCAAGGTCATGGCCGCCGAGGAGGCGAGCAAGGTTTACAAGACCGCGATCCAAGTCAGGCTGGACCAAGGCAACAAGCGCTCGGCGCTCACGCTCTACGACCGGGTGAAGGACAATATCGGGCTAAAGCAGGACCACGCCCTGGCTGCGCAGATGAACGGCGTGCGCACCGACGTGAACGGCGAGCGCGCGGTCAACGAGGCGCTGGTCAAGGTCGGGCTGCCCCCGGTCACGACCGACGACCTGCAAAGCCAGCAGCGCCGCGACGATGCGGTGACCCGGCTGCAGAAGGCAGGCTACTCGCCCGAAGTTGCCAAGGGCATCGCCGCCAACTTCGAACACGAGAGCGGTTTCAGCACCCGGGCGGTGAACAAGGGCGATGGATCGGACGGTTCGGACTCGATCGGCCTCGGGCAGTGGAACGGCCCGCGCGCCAAGGCGCTGAACAGTTTTGCCAAGAGCCAGGGCCTCGATCCCGCCGATCCCGACACGCAGATCGCCTACATGAAGGCCGAGCTCGACGGCACGATCCCGCAAAGCGTGTCCGGCATTTCGCCCGGCCTGAAAGCCCGGCTCGAGAACGCCAAGACCTCGGGCGAAGCCGCGGCCCTGATGAGCCGCGAATACTTCAAGCCGCGGGCTGCAAGCGAGGCCGACAGCCGCGCCGCCACGGCGTCGGGCTACGCCACGCCCGGTCAGGTCTACAAGGGCGATCTCAAGTCCGGCTTCCAGGAAGCCGCCAACTCGATCAGCAATCGTACCGATCTTTCTACACAGGAGAAATCCTCGGCGCTGGCGCTCTTGAACAAGCAGCAGACGCAAATCACCGGTTATCGCGATTCGCAGATCAAGAGCCTGCGCGACGAGGTGAACAGCACGCTCGCCGTGGCCTATCTGCAGCCCGACAGCCTGAAGCCGGGACAGTTGGCCTCCTACGCCGACAAGGCCCAAGCCCTGGGCGAAAGCGAACTGGCGACCCGGTATCGCGTCCTTGCCGCCATGGAGGGCACGATCAAGAACGGCCTGCAGATGGCGCCGGCCGATCAGGTCGAGTTCCTGAAGAGCATTTCCGAAGGGCTGGCCAAGCAGGTCCTGGAGGGTGCGAAGGCCGGGAACGCCGATCTCGCGGCGCGCGCGGCCTCCACGTTCGAGAAGCTGAAGCAGGCGCAGCGCGACGGGCTCAGCGCCGACGGCATGGTCAAGCTGGCGGCCCAGTCGGCGCAGGATTTCGCCACCGCCGGAAAGGGCGAGAAGGCGCAGGAAGTGCGGGACTGGATGGCGCAGGCCTCGGTCGCCGGGCACATCGCGACCCTGCCGCCCGAAGCCCAGCAGCGCGCCATGACCGAACTGGGACAGACCGTGGCATCGGGAAAGGCCACCGAGCAGAACCTGGCGCTCTACCACCTGATGAAAGAGGGCATGGCCCGGCAGAACGCGGCGTTCTCGGCCGATGCGCTGGATGCGGGGTCCAAGCTCTACAACCTGCCGATCCAGCCCGTCGATTGGGCGAAACCGCTGGCGCCGCAACTCGCGGGCCGGCAGCAGATCGCCGACCAGATCAACGCCACGCGGCCCGGCGCCAATGCCCTGCCGCTGACGCAACCCGAGATCGCGTCCCTGAAATCCACGCTCGACCAGGGCAATGCCCAGACGCAAACGCAAGTGTTGCGCCAGTTGGGCGGCGCGGTGCAGCCCCAGAGCATCCCGGCGATCGCCGCGGCGCTGGCGGGCAAGGAGGAGGGCAACCAGCTCAGCCGCTCCTACGCGGCCGCCATGTCGTTCCTGGCCGATCCCGACCAGGCCCAGCAGGTCGTCGGCGAACAGATCCTGCGCGGCGCCCAGATCCTGAAGGAAGGCGGCGCCGGCGGCCGCAAGCCGGCCGAGACCTCCGACGCCTGGCAATCGGCGCTGCAGGACCGCATCGGCAACGTGTTCAAGGACATGGGCGCCAAGGTGCCGGCGACGATCACCGATGCCGTGGCCTCGGTCTACGTCTCGAAGATGTGGGCCGCGGGCCGGCCGGGCGACAAGACCGACCCCGACGTGCTCGACGCCTCGATCAAGGCCGTGGTCGGCGAGACCATCACGAGGAACGGACAGGCGCTGCTGCCACCGCGCGGCGTCGATTCCTATTCCATGGATCGTGCGGTGCGCTCGCTCACCGATGCCGATCTCAAGGGCATCAACACGCTGAACGGCAGTCCGGTCACCGCCGACAAGGTGATCCGCTATGGGCGGCTGTCCAATTCGGGCGGCGAGGGCCGCTACTTCGTGGCCATCCCCGATCCGTCGCGCGGCGGCGATCCGGGCTATCTGACCTTGCCCGACGGCAAGCCCTACATTCTCGATATCCGCCCGCTGCTCGAACGCCAGCAGACCAATCCGGCGGTGCCTGAAATCGACGCCCTGGCCGCGCGCCGCCGCGCTCCGGCCAGCCCGACCGCCGGCGTGACGCCGTGACCATCCTCGACCTCTACCGCGAGCAGGCGGCGCCGACCGGCGCGCCGCTGGCGCAATTGCCAAGCACGGCCGGCGAGCGCTTCACCGCCGAGATGGGCGCGCAGATGGCGCCCGACCGCTACTTCAATCTCGAGAGCAGCCGGCGCGACTGGTACCAGAAGATCAACGACCAGTTCCATGCGCAGGGCATGCCGACCTTGCCGATCCCGATGGATCCGGTGGACCAGAAGGAGATTGCCAACGGGGTATCGCCGTTCGAGCAGCGCAAGCGCCGCGAGCAGGCGTTCATCGATGCCACGCGCGGCGCTGCCGAGACCAATCCCGACCAGATCCTCGCCGAGAACATCGACAGATATATAGGTGAGGCCGGCAACCGGGCGCGCCAGCGCGCGGGAGAGCTGGAGGGCACCGGCAACGGCGTCGCGGCCTTCGTGGGCGGCATGGTGGCCCCCACCCCGGAAAACATCCTGGGCCTGATGATCCCGCCGAGCCGCGCCGTGCTCGGCGCCGTGCCGATCGCGCGCAGCTTCCTGTTCAATGTCGGTCGCGAGGCTCTGTTCCAGGGCGCGGCCAATGCCGGATTGACAGCGGTGGGCCAGGCCCTCGACGTGACGTCCCGACAACAGACCGGCACCGCACCCAGTGCGGGCGAGGTCGCGGCCAATATTGGCACGGCTGCCGCAGGGGGCGCCGTGCTGGGCGGCGCGTTCCATGCGCTGCACCTCGCGCCCCGGGCTCTGTGGGAACATTGGAATCGCCTGCCCGAGACCGTGCGCGCGGCCGCACCGCTCGAAGTCCGCGATGCGATGCACCTGATCGAGGGCGACGTGCTCTATAGCAGTCGCAACCGGCTGGGCCTGCCGCCCGAGATTCACGAACGCTACCAGGGCAATGCGCTCGACGCCGTGCTGCGCGGCCGGCCGCCCGACCTGAGCGGGATCAGGCCGCCGGAGACGGATACTGCGCTTGGCACGATCCTGCGCAATGCGCCGGGCGCCACGATCGAGACGCCGCGGCCGAACATCGACCTGCTGCCACAAAAGGAAATCCTGTCGTTCCTTGCCCGCGAATCTCCCCAGGAATGGGCGCGGCTGGGCGAGGCGCGGGGCGAACTCGCGGCGGTGAGCCGCAAGATCGAGAAGATCGAGGGCGATCCCGCGTGGGTGGTGGCGCAGGGCGTGCCGGACAAGCCGACCCAGCGGGTGATCGACGATCTCGAGCAGCAGTTGAAGACCACGCGCAGCGACGCCACACGCCAGCAGATCGAGGAGCGCCTTGAGGGCATCCGCGAGAGCCTGACCCCGGCCACGCAGCGCGAGCGGCTGCTGGGAGAACGGGAGGAGCTTTCCTCGGAAGTCGACGCCCTGATGCGCAAGTTCTCCAGCCGGGCCGACGAAGCCGCCGAAGGCCTGATCGACATGAGCGCCCAGTTCGAAAAGCCGAAGGGCGCGGCGAAGCAGGTCAACGCCGACATCACCACGCCCGACGATCTCAAGGCCGCGGTACAGCGTGCCGACTTCGATCGGCAGGTCCGGCAGGTCAAGCAATTGCAGGCGCAGCACGGCGTCGCGCCGGTGACACGCGAGACCGCGGCGCCCAAGGCGCCCGAGGACGTCGCCATGGCGAGCCCCGAGCTCGAAGCCGCGGCCACGTCGGCCCTCGAAGGCAAGAACCTCGGCGACTTCAAGCGCGCGGCGCTGCGTGAACTGGCGGCGATCGACGAGCAGGCCAAGGACGCCGCGGCCGCCCTCAAATGCGCCGGCGTGGGAGCCACGGCATGAGCATCTTCGACTGTATCTCCGAGGCCGTCGCTTCCGGCGGCATGACCGAGAAGGGCGCGGCCGAATATCGCCAGCGCATGAAGGACGCCGAGCAACTGGCGGCGCAACGCGGCCTTGCCGGGTCCGAGGCTTACACCTTCGCGGTCTCGGAAGCGGCCAAGGCCATGGAGACCAAGGCCACGGCCCAGCGCGCCCAAGTGCAGCAGACCATCCTCGCCATCGACCGGGCCTGGGAGGGCGCCGGCAAGAACACCCGGGGCAGGGGCTACGGCCTGACCGACGTGTTCGGCGAGCATGTTTATGGCGAGGGCTCCGGATCCTCGATCGGCCAGCAGCAGCGCGGCAACCTCGCGGCCCTGCAATCGATCATGTCGGAGTTCTTGTCCAAGGTGCAGAGCCGGGCGTTCGGCCTGAAACAGGAGCAGGTTCTGCCGCGTCATGTGGTGTCGGAGCTCTACGGCCGCGCCACGGCGGGCAAGGATGCCGGGCCCGCGGCCATGGCCTGGGACGAAGCCATGGGCTGGTGGCGCGACCAGATGCAGAACGCCGGCGTGTTCGTGCGGGAACTGAACGACTGGCGGTTGCCGCAGCATTGGGATTCGGCGGCGGTGCGCGCGCTGGGCCGTGACGGCTATGTCGGCCAGATGGAGCAATGGTGGCGCTCGGGGAAGCTGGCGCTGCGGGACTTCGAAGCCGACGGGCAGGCCTACCTGGCGCCGGGCATGGCCGACGAGCGAGCGCGCGAGATATTCGCCAAGGCCTACGACAACATCACCACCGGCGGCGATGCCTCGCTGGAACCGGGCGCGATGAAACGCACGAGCCTCGCCGATCGCTTCGGCCGGCGTCGCGCCTTCGAATGGACGACCGACGAGGCGTGGCTGGAGTTCAACCGCACTCTGGGTGTGGGTGACGACGCGGTGGGTGAGCTGATGGTTCGCCACATGGACCGCATGAGCCGCGATCTGGCGGTCGCCCAGGTGCTGGGCCCCGACCCCGACCGGGCGGCTGACGTGCTGATCCAGCAATACCGCAAGGAGGGCGGCTCGCGCTTCTGGGCCAACAAGCTGGAGGCCATCTACGACCTGCAGACCGGCAAGAGCCAGATGCCGGTGAGCCAGCGCCTCGCCATGGGCGCCCAGGCTTTCAGGCAATTCCTGTCATCGGTGCAGTTGGGCGGCGCGATCCTGTCGTCGGCGTCGGACTTCGGTTTCACCAAGGCAACGGCGGCCTGGCACGGCCTCGACATGACCAAGATCATGGCCGGCTACGTCTCCAACCTGAAACCCTCCAGCGCGGCCGATCGCGCCGAGGCCATGCGTTCGGGCCTGATCCTGGAAGTCGGGCTGAAGGGCCTGCACGATGCGGCACGCGACACCATCGGCGATGTGGTGGCGCGTCAGGGCGCCGGCGGGAAGATCGATGCGGCGTTGAACGGCGCTTCCCGCGTGGCCGGACGGGCCGCCGAGGTGGTGATCCGCGCGCAGGGTCTGGCCCACCACACGCAGGCGCTCAGGGACGCGATCGGCTCCGAGCTGATGGCGCGGCTGGGCGACCAGGCGGGGAATCGCTTCGACGCCCTGCCGGCGATCGACCGGCGCACGCTCACGACCTACGGCATCGACGCCAAGGAATGGGAGATGCTGCGGACCAAGGGGCTCGACCAGGGGTTTATCGATCCGGCGCGCATCGCCCGCGACGGCACGGCGGCCGAACAGCGGGTGGCGACCAAGCTCTTGGGCGCGATCGCCGCGGTGCAGCGCACGGCGGTGCCCGAAGGCAATTCGGTGACCCGGGCGCTGGTGCTGGGCAAGACCCAACCCGGCACCTGGGAGGGCGAGGCCCTTCGAGGAATGGCCCAGTACAAGGGCTTCCCCATGGCGAGCTTCATGATGCACGCCTTCCGGGCCATGGAATCGCTGCGCGATCCCGAGGGCCAGTGGTTCCGCGGCGAGTACGTCGCCAGCCTGATCGTGACCACGACCGTGCTGGGCGCGCTCAGCCTGCAGTTGAAAAACATCGCGGCCGGCAAGGACCCGGAGCCGATGCTGGATCCGAAACACGCCGCGCGGTTCTGGGCCAATGCCTTTGCCCAGGGCGGCGCTGGCGGCATCTTCGGCGACCAGTTGAAAGCCATGTTTTCGGCCCAGCGCATGGGCGACAGCGCGCGGCTGATGACCCCGGGCGGCGGATTCGCGCTCGATCTGGCCGAGATCACCATGGGCAAGGTCAACGCCGACGTGAACGACCGGCAGAGCCATGCCGGCCGGCACATCGTGCAGTTCGCCAACAAGTACACGCCGGACCTCTGGTACACGCGCCTCGCCATGGACCGGCTGGTCTGGAACACGCTGCAGAAGATGGCTGATCCGGAATACGCCGATTCCTTCAGCCGGCAGCAGGAAGCGGCGCGCAAGAACCAGAGCACCCAATACTACTGGCGGCCGGGCTCGAGCAGCCCGCGCACCCCGGACATGAGCCGGGCGCTGCAATGAGTTCCGCTTCACGTAATCGGGCTGTTTTGGAGCCCACTCTTACAATCGATCAAAGGAGCCAGTCATGACCGTTCCTCTTACAGACGTCGTCCCGGCGGGGAGTGTGCAGTTCGGCACCGTCTGCCCCGCGGGATTGACCACGACCGTCAGCGGTGGCGGCGGCGGGGGCATCAATGATTACCTGGGCGGCGTGCTCATCATCCCGGCCACGACCTCACCCGGCGCGGTGACGGTCTCCGATGGTGGCGGCACGTCGCGCACGATCTTCACCGGCGGCGCGAGCTCGGTGCTCGACCTCAAGCCGATCCCGGTCCCGATCGGAGCTTTTAGCCAGACCGGCGCCTGGTCGATCACCTGCGGCTCCAGCGTCTCGGTCCAGCCACTCGGCAAGTTCACCTAGGCCATGTGGGCGAACCGGTTCTATCTCGGCGGAGGCTCGGCCGGCTTCGATGCCGATGTCGTGGCGTGGGCGGCGGCCGTCGTCACGGCGGGCGGGACGGTGAGCACGGCGCGGAAAGCGCTCGTTCAATCGCTGGTGACGCAGTTGAAGGCGTGCGGGGCTTGGGCATTAACAGACGACTACGCGCTCTATGCAGCGGAGAACCAGATACAGGCGCTTGTCACCCTGAAGCGTCGTATCACGCAGACCCTAGGTCACAAGACGTCAACCGATCCGTCGTTCGTCGTCAATCGTGGATTCCTAGGCAATGCCGATGGCGCGATCTTGACGGGATGGAATCCGAGTTCGGGCACGAACCTTTTTGTCAAAAATAGCGCTCGCTATGGCTTCTGGTGCTACGCCGCGCCATCGGTAACTACCGCCTATTACATGGGCATGTCTGACGTTCTGTTCAGCGAATGGAACCCCGGTGCCGCCAACATGCAGTACGGCGTCAATACGCGAAATGCCGGCGGCTTCGACACATACGCCCATGGCGGCAATCTGACGGGATGGTTCACGGCTGAACGCACGGCCAGCAACGCGCAGGCCGCCTATCGCAACGGCGCCCAAGTCGCGACCGGCTCACAGACGACAAGCGACAATCTCGACAACTTCTCTGGAATGGTGCTTGCCAGCACTCAAAACGGAACGACGGTGCAAGGCCCGATCGATGCGGGCGTGAGTTCCGCTGTTTGGGGCGCTCCACTTTCGAACATCGCGATGTACGCCGCAGAGTATGCGGCGTGGCGGTCCTTCATGACCAGCGTTGGCGTGCCCTAATGCCTCTGGGCCTCTATCACGACGGCCTCCCACAGCACGCTGCCGCGCTGGTAGGTGCGCGTGACAGCTTCGGCGCCGGTCACAGTGAACCCCCGGCGCTCAAGTTCGGCGCCAAGTTCATCGACGCTGGTGTATCGCAGGGGATTTTCGTAGCCGTAGACGAGCGGCGAGCCGGGCTCCATCACGTTGCCAGGGCCCTTCCAGTCGGTCGACCTCTTGCCGAGCGTGAAGCTGAACAATCGGCCGCCGGGCTTCAGCACCCGTCTGGCACTGTCGAGAAACATTTCGTGGCCGGCGTCGCTCAGGCAGCACGACGACAGCACGTCGACGACGCAATCGAAGTATCCCTCGGGCAGCCGGATATTGGTCATGTCGCCCATGGATATCTCACCGTCGAGGTCATGTTCATCGAGCAGTTGCCGGCTGCTTGCCACGCTTTCGCGCGAGAAGTCGATGCCATAGGTGTCGAATCCCTCACGGGCGATCATCCAGAGATTGGAGCCGGTTCCGCATCCAGCTTCGAGGATGCGCACGGCCTTGCGCTGCTCGGACGGGATCTTGAAAAAGTACCGGCCCATGAAGCGGCACAGTTCCTCGTTCGGCCAACGCCGCTGTGCGCCCGGCGCGCGATCAGCATAGCTCGTGTTGTAGTGCTCGACCGTGCTCGGCATCCAGAAAGCCTATCACCCCCCACACCGAATCCAAGGGCCTCGGTCATCGCGCATGATGCCCTCAGTGGAGTGGGAACGGCCGGTCAGGTGCCCGATCTCGTGGGCGACCGCGCCGCAGAAATCGGTTCCCTGCAGGCCCTCGCGATAGATTGCAGCGAAGGGCGAAGCGGTGGAACCGTAGTTCCGCTCGCGCCCTTTCGGCGTCTTGTCGATCACGCTGAGATAGAAGTCGGCAACCGGGCCGTCAGCGATGGCGATGTTCTCACCTTGGGATCGCCATTCGTTGACCGCCCGCAAGACCTGGGCGCGTTCGTACATCGAGGCACCCTGCACGCTGATCGTGCGCGGGCCTTCGGTCTTGATCGCCTGTTGGTTCTCCGCACACGCGGAGATGCACAGGGCAAACAGAATCGTGATATGAGAAATGCGGGTCATGGAAAGCTCCTAACTTTCTGTGGCGGTCCTTGCGACCGGCCCGGCGTCACGCGGCAAACGTGGCGTTCGGGCTCCATTAATTTGCGCTCATCCGCCCCCGGTTGCAAGGGCCTGAAGCGCCACAATCCCGACATCAACAGGCGGCCCCGAGCGCAGCGCGAACTACGCCCGGAGCCTAACCACCAGCGAGCCCAAGGAGCCCGCCAATGGCTGATGCGAGCGTAACCAGCCCTTTCCGGGCCGTCGAATCATGAGCGCCGAGCGCCTGTCCTGGCTGGGAGACGCCGTGGCCGCGATCACCCCCTTCATCCCGCCGTCCCTCGGGGCCTTGGTGGGCTTGGGCTATGCCCGGAACCAGACCCCGATGCAGAAGCTCGTGAGCTTTGGAACCGGGGCCGCAACCGGCATTTTCATCGGCGCTGCACTGGCCGAGGTATTCACCCTGGGACCGCGGGCCACCATCGGCGTCGGATTCCTGCTCGGCATGATGGGCTACGACCTGATGCTGGGCCTGACCGCCGCGGCGCGCAACTTCGCGGCCGACCCGCTGCAGAGCTTCAAAGCCTGGTGGGGCGCTTGGTGGAACAGGGGGCAGGGATGACCCCCGGCGAATGGGTAGCCCTCTGCACGATCGTCTATGTGCTGGCGCGCCACGCCATCCATTGCCGCCAGACGATCAGGGCATGGCTGAAGACATGGAGATGGTGACATGAAGATCTCTGACCACGGCCTCGAGTTCATCAAGGGCCATGAAGGCTGCAAGCTCGAAGCCTATCCCGATCCGGGGACGGGCGGGGAGCCATGGACGATCGGCGTCGGCCATACCGGCGGGGTTCATCAAGGCGACACCTGCACGGAAGAACAGGCCATGGACTGGCTGCGCTCAGACGTGGCGTGGGTCGAGGGCGCGATCAACGGCAACGTGCATGTGGCGCTCAGCCAGAATCAGTTCGATGCGCTGGCCGACTTCGTGTTCAACATCGGCGCCGGGCAGTTCCAGAGTTCGACGTTGCTGCGCCTGCTGAACGGCGGCGAGTACGCCAACGCTGCCGAGCAATTCGCCCGCTGGAACCAGCCGCCGTTGCCCGGGATCATCCAGCGCCGCAAGGACGAGAAGGCGCTGTTCCTCAAATGAGCGCCAACGACATCCTCAGCATGGCGGTGCTGATCATCCTCTGCCTGTTCTATCTGGCGCTGTGCAGGGCCGAGGGAAGGCAGAGCGGGCCGTGAGCGCGCTCGCGCTCCTCAAATACTGGCGCGAGGGGCTGATCCTCGTGGTCGGCGTGGTTGCCCTGTTCTGGTACGCCGCGGCACAGAGCTGCGGGAAGGCGCGGGCCGAGGATCGGGCCGTTGCCGAGCGGGCGAAGTCGGCGGCGCTGGAAGATGCGCGGATCAGGTCCGACGCCATCATTGCCGAGCAGGCCCAGACGATCGCCGCCCGCGCCGCGCAAACCAACACGATCACCGAGAGGATCATCCATGTCCCGGTTACGACCGCGTGCGCTCAGTCTCCTGCCATGCGTGCTGCTACTGACGGCGTGCGATCTCTCTTCGCCGGTAGTGGTCAAGCCCCAGCCGGGAGCGGCTCTCCTGCTGCCGTGCGTTGATCCGCCCCTGGTGGCGAACCCCGATACCGCCAGCGACAACGATATCGCGCTCGAGCGGGTACGGATGGCCGAGGCGTATCTGGCCTGTAAGGAGAAACAGGCCGGTCTTGCGAAGTGGGTGAGGGGCCAGTGAGGCTCCTCCGCATCTTCATCGTCGGCGTTCTTGTATTGGCCGCCCTGTTCTTCCTGCTCAGCAAGGAAGGGAAGGCCCATGAAGATTACGAGAAGCTGCTCGATGCCTACGGCTCCCGATGCTGCTCGGATCTGAAGAGAGAATGCAGGGCTGTCAGATCGTATCTCGGGGAAGACGATCGGTATTATGTTTTCCTGTCAGGACGGTGGAAGGTGGTTCCCGAAAGCGCGGTCATATTGGACGTGAGGAATCTGGCGGGGCAGAGCGTGGCGTGCGCGGACCTCAATGATAACGTTTTCTGCTTTTTCCCGGGTCAGCCTAGGAGTTGAGTGCGGCCCGAGATATACTCTCATGATGACGAATAAATTTCCGAACCGCCGCGCCGATTTGACCGCCGACCGCCTGAAGGAACTTCTGTCCTACGATCCTGATACTGGCCGCTTTACGTGGCTGGCGAACCGAGGACGGCAAGCCTGCAAGGGGAGAGAAGTCAAGGGAACGCTCGACGGCTTCGGCTACCTGATGATCCGCGTCGATTACGTGATCTACAAAGTCCATCGTCTGGCGTGGCTGTACATGACCGGCAAATGGCCGACGCAGGACGTTGATCATGTTAACCACCTGAGAGATGACAACCGCTGGGCCAATCTTAGAGAAGCAACAGCGCGGCAAAATAGGTGGAATACCCTGCAGGTAACTGGGCGCTTGGGGTTCAGGGGCGTGAGGCTTAGCCGGAGCGGTAAGTTCGCCGCCGTCATCGGAATAGGCGGTGGTCGGAGGAAGCATCTTGGCGTTTTCCCAACTGCGGAGAAGGCTCACGCGGCATACGTAAGCGCAGCGAAGGCGGCACACGGCGATTTTCTCTGCCTCGACGGAGCTACCGAGAGCCGGAAGGTCTAGTTGAAGTCGGAGATGGGTGCGCAGCGTAATCGCGGAGCCGCATAAATCATCGTGAGCCCCATAATACTACCCCTGCTTGAGGGCGGTGATTGAGTTCGCGTCGGCATCAGAATGCCGCCGCACCTGTTCCCCGGTGGCTTCTTCTGCGGCCTGCTTGAGGGCGGCGGTGATCATGGCGCCCCAGACGTCTTCGGATTCGATCAACGACGGCACCGAAACATTCTCGATCTCGCTAACGGTTTGGACGTCATCACCTGCGCGCTTCATCGCCTCTGTAGGCTCACGCATTGCCTCGATGGCGGCGCGGGCGTGATCGATGAAATCTCGCCACGGCTCGACATGATGGCGAGCGCCGTCAGCGCCGACGAACTCGCCAGTATCGAGTCTGTGAGCCTTGGCAATCGCCCTCGCGACTCTCTCCACCATATCTTCTTCTGGGTTAGTCATGGGTCAGTCCCAGTGTTCTTCACTGGCGAGATCGGCGGCCCAGACGACAATGGCCTCGCGCTGTTCTTTCGAGAAGGTTGCCCAGATGGCACGGATGGAATCGGGCACATGGTTGCGCCAGTCGTGGACCTTCTCGGCGCTCTCCCACTTGGGGGTTTCTGCCTGCTCTAACTGGAAATCATATGCAGCCATGATTCGGAAATCCTTTCTTGCAAGAAGCGATGGGGCTTTTCGTCGTCATCGACGAAAAGGAGCTATCTTCATTCTCCCAACCCCCAAACACGAGATGGGGGTTAGAGACGTGCTGCCACTTGTGCCGCGGTCTCCTGGTTCTCCTCGATGAGGCGGCGACTACGCCGAAGTGGCCGTTTGGGAAGATCGGGTGGAGGCTCGACACTTTCAAGGATCTTCTCCAGGTCCGGCCCGCGCCGAAACCATTCGCCGTGGACGTGCGAGGCATGCAGGGCGACGTGCAGGTCGCGTTCCTTGGCGGGTCCTCCGGGCATCGTTCCCAAGAGGCGGAGAGGGGCCGGGCAGCCTACCGCGATCTTGCGCAGGCGCTCGCCAATGTCGCGGGCAAAGCCGATCTTCACGACGTCCAGACCAACGGCCTCAACGAAGTAAACCTGCGTGCGCGCAAATTGCGCGTCCATGCCAGAACGTTCCGCCTCGGTTCGCATTTGTTCACCACTTATCGACATGCAAATCCCTTATTTATCAAAGGCATCGTTCCTTGACATGGTAGGGGTCACAGGTTCAATCCCTGTCGCGCCCACCATCGCCTGAGCCTTATTTTCTGCGGACTTTCTTAGCATTTCTCCGCTTCCGTGTCGCTTTCCTTTTGATCGGATTTGCGCGTGGATTGCGCGTCATTGCTTCCACAGCCGCGCGCTGATCCTCGACAAGGTGCTTGCCATAGACGTTCTGAAGGGTGCGAACGCTGGTCGCCGTCATGCCTGAGACTGTCCAGAGCGATGCAACGCGCAACGCCCAACTGACGGCGGTGTGCTTCAAAATATGCGGCGTGACGTGCGCGAGCTTCGCGGCCTTCGCCACGTCCTTGAAGGACCGCTTGATGCTGTCGATCGGCTGGCCGTTGTACTCGATGACGTGTGTTCCCTTGGTGCGCTTGCGGAGCCGCTTGAGGCTCGCCAGCAGCCGCGCCGGCAGCACGGTCACGGCCCGGCGCTTCCTTGAGTGCAGCACGCCTGGCAGCCGGAAATCGACAACGCCGGTCTTCAGGTCAACGCGGTCCCATGTCAGGTCGAGGATCGCCTTGCGTCGGGCGCCTGTGTAGACGGCGAGCCGGATGAAGAGAGCGACGTGACCATGGCTAAGACGGCGAGACGCCAGCAGAAGCCGAGCCACGTCACGACGCCCCAAGACGAGGGCGCGGGGTGGGGGCTCTCTGAGGGCTGGCACATGCGGGCTGGTGGCAAGGTCGCCGGATTTGACGGCGAAGCGGAGCGCGGCCCGAAGCGTCCCCAAATGACGGTTGATCGTGCCATTGGACTTCCCTTCGCTCTTGCGCTCGGCGATGAACCGCTCGTGATTGCGCGCTGTAACCGCGCCCACGGTCGAGATCCCGTAGAACCGCTTGAGGCTCTTTATGGCGATGTCGGCCTGCACCGCTGACGGCAGGTGCTTGGCGTGACGCTCGTAGTAGGAATCCAGCACAGTCTCGATCCTGACCTCGTTGCCGTCTACCGGCCCCGAGCCGCTGTTGAGGACGAAGGCCGCTCGGAAGGCTTCAGCCTCGCCGCGGTCTCGAGTGCCCGTTGTGCGACGGAGGGAACGCCCCTTGACCGTCCAGGTGACGTAGAAGCGACCGGAGACGGGGCTTTTCCAGAGTTCGACTTTGCCGGGCATATCAGGCTCTCTTTATACGCGCTGATCGTGGAGAGCGGGTAGAAGACGCGGCGGCGCAGGCGGGCAAAGCCGAGATTGCCGGCCTCGCGCTCGGCACGCACGACATAGACCGAGACGCGCAGCTCGCGGGCGGCCTCGCGTTCCGTCAGCCATGGATCTCTAACGGCGTCGGACATTACGTTGCCCTTTCCATTCGCTCGTATGGGTGCGTAGAGAGCGCGAAGCGCGAACGAGCCTGTCCATCCTCATCTCTTGGTAAGAGCACGGATGGCCTGCATTGCCGCCACTAGGGTGCCTTCAGGGTCGCTGACTGGACTTGAATCCATAAAGGCCACGCCAGCTTTCATTCCCACCTTCGCCGCCTCTTCCAGCGCCATGGAGCGGATGGAGGAAGGGGAAGATTCAGGATTCGCTTCGCCTCGCGGATCACCGCCTGTGGCCTTCTGCAGAAATCGCCGCACATCGGAGAGCGACACAGAGCCATCGGGCGTCAACTGCAAATCAGTTTTTCCATATTCCCACACCTGCCCGTCGAGCTGCGTGCAGTTGCACATCGCGTCCTCTAGTTGGTCGTGCATCACCTGCAGCAAACGCGTGGCCTCGACCAGTTCGTCAGATGGTGCGTCGCGAGGCGACAGCGAATTATCCTTCTCATCGGTCATGATTGATTCCTTTCGCAGACGGAGGAAAGCCCTGTTCCTCGGTGGGGGTGACTGCGGCCTGTGTGACAACAACGTACCCAGTTCCAAACCATTCCGGCGGCCAGCTCTCCACGATCTTCTCCACCAGAATTGGCCTCGTGCCCGCGCCGCGTTTGTGCGGGTAACTCACGCGCCAGCCGTCGCTCGGATACTTGTGCGCGCCGTAGTGCGTTTCCCACTTGTCGGTGTGGTTCATGAAGACTTGCAAGAAGCCAGCGTCGAAGATGATCTTTTGCTGTTCGGCCGTCAGGCGTTGCTCTGGTGGCGCGTCGTAAATCTCCAGTGACGAATCGTAGTCGTCAGTGCCGATTTTCTCGAACTGCACGCCTGCCTCATACAGAGCGTCCTCAAGGCGCGCCTTCGCGCGGGCACCTTCCCACCAGATGTCGGCTATACTCTTTTCGCTCATTGCAGTGCCTCAACGGTTGGAATTGTCGAAAGGAGGCGCCACTGCGCCTGAGCTATTATCTTCCCCTCACCCTCCCCCTTTCGGTGGAGAGCGGAGGGCGTCCAGTCCCTCCTCTGCAGGGCGCGAAGGAAGGGGGTTGGGTTCTGATGATTTCGTGTCACTCATTGTAAGCAGGTTCCTTTCCTCAAAGGGTTTGGGCGGGGTTAGTCATGATTGGGTTCAGCCGCAGTTGCGGCTCCTTTGATGGCGGGGCTGGCATCGGGTTCTGCATTGAGCAGAGTTTCGACGTCAGCGGCTTGTGCGGCTGCGACGCGGCGTTTCTCGTCCTGCTCTTCAAGGAACAGAATGGCGATGCGCAGTTCGGGACTGTTCTTCATGTCCTTCGTCACGTCGCGAAGGATCTGTTCGGCTGTCGCGAGAGCGGCCGTCAGATCACGGACCTGTCCTTGCAGTTGAAGGTTCCAGCCTTCGGTCATCGTGTAGCCGCCGCTCGTCACGCGCGGCTCCGCTTGCCGGGCGTGGCCTCGTGAACGATGATCGTGGCGGGGCGCGCCCGCATACCGGCCGGCCTATTCAACACCCGCTTCGCGTCCTTCTCGGCGTCGGGCCCGGTCTCGACAAATTCGATGTGATCTTCGCCGCGCATCACGACCCACGCCGGGAACTTCTTGTCACTCATTGCAAAACCTCGTTGTCAGTTGGACGCGATAGGAACCGCTACTGCGGTTGAGCTATTCATTTGTGGCACCCGTACGAGCGCTGCATTGAGGGCTGCGTTACTTGCTGGCGCGTTTGCCGAAGCGGTCGGCTTCGAGGATCGGCAGCCCCGCTTCGGTCGGGATGTAGACGATGGTGTTGCCGTCCTTGCCTTCCTTCATGCTCTCGATCCAGAGCCAGCGCAGATAGCCTTCGTTGTCCTTGAGCGAGTCGCCGATGATCTTGTTGGCCAGAGCAACGCCCTTCGCGCGCTCGACCTCGGCTTCCGCCTCGAACTTGGCTGCGTCGCGCTTGGCGGTGGACGTGCGCACCATCACCTCGCGCTGCTTCTCGGCCTGCGCGAACTGCGCCTCGCCGTTCAGCCGCGCGGCATAGACGTTGTACTGCGGGCAGCCGTAGAGCCCCGCACACACGATGCCGACGCCGAACAGGCTCACCGCCGAACCAAATCCGAAACCAAATCCACCTTCGCTCATGTCATCCTCTCCATCTAAGTTGCCTTCACTGAAACGCTCGTCTGGTATTTTGCGTAATCGCAAAATGAGCTAATGCGCTCGCTCACTTCGTTCGCCCCTGTCCCTCGACTTCTTCGGGACCTTCCGGCTCATTGAGCACGAATGCCGGCCGGGCACTTGGGATTGACGCAGTGGTAGCTGAAAGCGCCGTTGCCCCAGTCGATATTGCAGACGGAGCATCGGTTTTCGTGCCCCGGCGGCCAAGGCGACGAAGGGAGAGAGGGCGGCGCGGGATTGCGCTTGCCGAGTTCGTCGCGCACGATCTCGCGAATCTTGTCTTCAATGCTTTTGTCGCTCATCTGACACTCACCCTTCCATCCAAGTGTTTCTTCAGCTTTGAATCTCTCGACCCGGGGAAGGTGGAGCGCTTCCTGATGCCGAGGTGCTTGGCGCGAACGCGCTTGACCTTCGCAATGGCGGGAATATCGACGCCTGCCGTCTTAACCCCATGGCATGCCGTGCAGAGCACCGCGCAGTTGGCCAGGATCGGCTCGCCGCCCATCGCATCCGGGATGACGTGGTCATAGTGGAACTTCCCGGTGACGAGCCGTGCCGTGCATTTCTCGCACCTGCCAGAGGCGCGCGTGAACGCGTCGACCATGACCTTGGCGGGGAACTCGCGGCGGGTCATTTGCCGAACAAGCTCACTACGAACGCCAACGGGATGGCGACCACCATGAAAACGATCACCAAAGCGTAGATGACCAAGGCGATAAACATCGGGCCGCAAAAGGCCAGCACGAGCAACAGAAGCGTCCATTCCATGGCTGTCACGCGTTTTCCTCCTGTCTCGATTCCCGCGCCACCCTGCGAAGCTCAACCGCAAGCCGGTCAAAATCCGCGTGATACATCCTCAGATGATCTCCACACACCGGATGATCTGAATGCTCTCCAAGGGACCATCTGACGGTGACGAAGCGTTCTGCAGGCTGACCACAAAAGCATGAAGGCTCGCCGCTGATGATCTCCAGCGTGCGGCCGGTCCATTGGGGCCAGCGGCGGCTCATGGCTGATCCTTCAGAACGATGCCGCGCTCGGCGCATTCCTTATGGATGAACTCGGCAAATTCGCTGGCCTCGCTCTTGTCGAATGTGGTGGTGGAGCGCCGGAGCTGGATAGGCTTGCCGTCATAGATGACGATGTCCGATTCCTCGTCCTTGGCGATGCCCCAGGCCGTCACCAGAACGACCTTGGCCTCGTAGAATGTGAGCCGGCGGCCGTCATCGGTGGCAAGGCCGCCCTTCACCGCCTCGCGGATAAGGGCGTGGATCAGGTCGTTCTGGTTGCGGGTGCGGCTGCTCGACCGCGCGCCCCGCTGCCAGCCTTCAGCGATCCGGGAGTCGCCGGCGCTCACCACTGCTCCCCGGTGGCGTTCTCATAGGCCATCTTCACGCGCTGGAACTCGGTGGGGGCGTTGAACTCCAGCCACGCCAGGGGCGAGACGTTCGAGCCCTTGGGTGCCTTGAACTGCTCGCGGCGCCAGTCCTTCACGGCCTGCGCGTTGGCCGACAGGTTGATGTTCTCGATCGCGCGGGAGCTGTAGTCCTTGGCCTTATTTGAGGCGTAGTTGGACAGCAGCTTGCCTTCCTTGTCGCGAAGCGCGCCTTCGGGGGCCAGGTTCTCCACGTCCGAGCCGTTGCCGTCGTCATCAACGTCGCCCACGGCCAGGTTGAAGATGAACTTCAGGAGGTAGCGCTGGCCGTACTGAGCGGCTGCCCCGGTGGCGTGCGTTCTGGTCATCACGTCGTTGCCGCGTGCGCCCTTGCCGTCCGCCGGCATGTCGATCTTGTATTCCTGCCGGTGGCCGCCGCGGTGGGAGAGGGTGGCCAGCACGCGCAGCTCGTCCTGCCTCGGGGCGTCGCCCGTGTTGAAGGTCAGGGCGAAGCCGTGCGCCGAGTAGATCGGTCGGATCGCCTTGTCGAGCTGGGCGTAGGTGGCGTACCGGCTACGGGTCTGGCTGTTCTCGGCATCCGCTTGGATGGCCTTCATGCCTTCCTGGGCGTCCGCCATGGCGTTGTCGAACTCGCGGCGCGCCGTATCGGCCTGCACGCGGGCCTGCATCTGGAGAAGCCGGTCGAGCTTGTCCACATCCACCGAGGGATCGCGTGACGCCCGATCGATGATGTTCAGGATCGAGGTTGGCTCGGGCATGGTGGCCGGGGTCTGCACGGCAGGCACGGCGGCCGGCGGCGCTTCGCCTGGGGGCGTGAAATGGATCTCGGTCGGTTCGGCGGTTCGCACGTTAGGCATCTTTCATCTCCACTTACGTTGCCGTTTCAGTTTGGGGCTCGCTCGGGATTACCCGAGCACCTGTTCCTCGACTGCATTGAGACCTTCCGCCTTGCGTGCGGCGATGGCGCGGTCGAACAGCGCGAGCACATCGGCATGCGTGGTGCTGGGATCGTTGTTGAAGTGCGGGATGGAGAGGAAGGCGCCGGGGACGGCAGAGTTGATGGCGTTGTAAGCGCCGATTGGCATATTCCAGCCGTCGCTATTGTCTGATTGCGTGTTGTAGAGCGCCCCCAAAACGCACCGCGCGCCGTTTTCGTAGAGCGCGTTCTTGCACCAATTTTCGGGCCTCTCGATCAGCGCCCGCGCCTCGGTCAACACGCGCAGAACACCGTCTGTCGGCTTCTCAAAGTTCTTTCCATCGAATGGCATGAGCAGGTTCCTTCAGTTGCAAAACTCGGTTGGTGCGGTAGGGAGCGAAGCGACCGCGTAGCGCGCTAAAATCTTTCTCGCCCCACTCGTTCCTTTCTGGTGTTCGAGATCAGGGCTTGCCAGCGAGACCGCAGTAGCCGCCGACAGGCCGTTCCTTTCCGGAGATAGTGCGGTCGACTGCCGGGGTTGGCATAAACTCGATGAAGCCGCCGAGCGGATGAAGGATGCCCCACCGCCACGCCATGCAGGCAGAGCCGATGCAGGTACGCGGCCGACTTGCGAGATAGGAGGCCTCGCGCACAGCAGTCTCGACGTTCTGGAGAGCAGCAGACATTTCGGCGCTCCCCCAACCGCCCGCGCGTCCCCAATCTGGAGAAGTACCCGCGTCACCGCAGGTCGCGGGCCCGCAGCAGCGTTTCGTCTTCGCTTCCTGTTCGGTCATGCCGGAACCTCTTGCTGCCAAGGGCCGGTGACGCGGATGCAGCAATGGTTCGGGTCATCGCGATACTTGGCGGCGTAGGCCGCAGCTTTGGTGCGATCCGTCTCGACGCTCACCCACGGGGTTCCCCCTTTTGTCGAACCTTCGCAGTGCCAAACCTCGACCATCTTGGTGCGGGGAAGGGTGGACTCGGCGGCGGCGATGATCAGGTCGAAGCCGTGCGTCGTCAGGCAGCGAACCCGGTCCTGCGTGTAGAGCGGGGCCTTGACCATCCGCGCCAGCTTGATCGCCTCCCGCAGCTTCTCGTGATCGCTCATATCCCCATCCCCTTGATCTCCGCTTCGTACTTGGCGAGGTCTCCGGCTTCGTCAGCGCGTGACAGGAACGGCCCCATCACATCGCCCATCCAGTCCTTGAGATCGTCGGCAAGACGCTCGGCAAGGGCTTCGGTGGCGACACGCTGTGCCCGGACTTCATGGGTCCACATCGGGCGAGGCATGGCATTGACGGCATTCAGGAACGCGGTCCTGGCGGCGATCACACGCTTGAGCGCCGGTTCCAGATCCCGCCATTCGGCGTCGACTTGGGCGCGACTCGACACGCCGTAGTCAGGGGTGGGGGAGAGAGTGGTGTCGGGCATGTTCATCGTCCCTTAGATTTAGAATCAGGAAGGGGTTCGCTCGCTTGCGCTCGCACCTGTTCCTCGGTGGCAACGGCTGCGGCCTGCTCTTTGGCGCCGGCAGGAAGGCGGCGCGCCCAACCTGCAATCAGAGCCTTGTCCGCATCGTTCAGCTTGTTCGGGTCGAAGGTCACGATTTCCTCCACTCGATGACGACGCCGAGCATCGGCAGCGGGAAGACGTAGAGGCGGCGCTTGCCTTGGTCCCAGAACGCGCCCACCCAAAGGTCGTACCAAGCGAAGATCGGCTTGATGCGCATGGTCAGCGGGCCTCCGCTTTGGAGAGGGCTTCGCGAGCGCGCTGCGTCGCGGGCGCTCCAGCGGGCAGGCAATAGCCATCGCCGTGGACGCCTTCGAGAAGGCCCTTCAACGCCGCCACCAACGCTTCATGGCTGTTGCAGGCGCGGACGATGAAGCGGGAGACGGCGCGCTGGTCAGCGAGATCGAGGTGATGCGCGATTGTCCGTGCGATCTCGTGCTTGCCGGACCAGATGGCGCCGAACTCCTCGTACGGCTCGGAATACCGGAGCGGCAGCAGACGCGAGACCTCGCCGCTTCCTTTCCCGGCTGAAGGCGCTCCTGCGCCTGAACCCAATCCCTTGCTTTCCATATGGCGGCCCCTGTTGATGACGAGGCCGACAATACAGGACGTAACGTACAAGTCAACACGGAATGTAACGCCAGTACACGCGGCGTTACAGGCTGTGGATTATATTTGCAGTCTGGGAGCTAACGGGCGCGGCGGATTTCGTCGACCACGAAGACCTTTAGCCAGGTCTTTCGTGACAATTTTCCATCCTCGGCTGGGGAAAACTGCTTCACGACCCAGTGATCGGTCGTAATCCTGTGCAGGCGCTTCACGATCGCCAGGAAGGTCTTGTCCTCCCGCTCCTGGATGAACACGCAGTCGTTACCGGGGCGGGGGTGCAATGCCGGGTTGATTACAACCAAATCCCCGCGCTCGATCGCGGGACTCATCGAATCCCCAACGATTACGAAGCCAAATGGGTTTTTTACAGAGAGCATGCGTTCGGAACGCCGCACATAGTCCACAGGATCGGGCGTCAGAATGATAGCGCCGTCCATGCCCCCCTCCGCTGATGCCCAAACCGCGACATCCGGTGGCCCATCAACGCGGGCAGGGGTCATTCTGACAGTGGGTGTGTCGGGCTGCAAAGGGACTGCAGATTCTTGCAGAGATTCTGCTTTAACTTGCCGTGGCTTAGGTCCGCTACCGTACAAAAGCCATTCGACTGTGGCACCTGCCTGGCGGGCGGCCTGAATATACCTAGCGGCCGCGTCGGTCGGGATAGACCCTCTATTGCGTTGCTGGCGCGCCGTGCCCTCGGCAATGCCTGCCGCGCGCGCGAAGTCAGCGAGCGTAATAAAGCCCGCCGCGCGCTGCAGCTCGTCTAGCCGATCGCCTTGAGAACCCACGCTTTGTATTGTGCCCTCATCTGCGTGACGGTTGGTATTGACGTTAGACGATACGTCCTGTACCGTCGCGTTACATGCAGACTTTCGCCGCCGTCATCACCGCCCTAGGCGGTTCCGCTGTCCTCGCCCAGGCGATCGGGGAAGAGAAGGGCACCGTCCGCCAGTGGAAAGGCCGCAAGAGCATTCCGGCCAAGTGCTGGCCCAAGATCGTGCAGGCCGCCGCCGAACGCGGCAAAGACCACATCACATACGAAAAGCTCGCTGAACTGGCCGCACGCAAGGCCAAGAAGGCGAGGGCGGCGTGATTGGTGCTCAGAAAAGCCAATACCCCGCCGACTACAACCCGCCGCTGCGAGGCAAGTGCGAGGTCTGCGGCTACGTCACGAAGGGATGGACGCCCAAGTGGCTGTCTCGATGCCCTGAGCATTGGCAGAAAATGTGGATCCGTCCTTCCCATCCTCAAGCGAACGGGAGGGGGTAGTGAACGAAGGCGCTGAGTTCTTTGCCCTGCTGATCTTTGCAGCTCTCTACATGGGGTGCATGCGACATGAGTATTAGCTCGGACGCAGGAGCGTCCCCTTTGCCTCCCAACACAGAGCGCCTTCTGCAGCTCGCGGATCGCATAGAAGCGAGTGAGCCGAGCTTTGCGCTCGACCTTGAAATAGCTCTCGCTGCGGGCGGTTTCGTGGCCGCGTCGTCGAACGGCTACAAGGCTGCCGGCTTCGTCTGGCGCGACGACTCCGGGCAGACGCCGCCGCCTTACACCACCTCTCTCGAGGCTGCCGTGGGGCTGGTGCCGGAGGGATGGGGATGCGAACTCGTGTTCCCGCATTCGCCGCGCGCGAAGCTCTGGTCGCCGGACGGCGGCCCCCTGTCGGCAACTCACAACATTCATGGCCACGCAAATCATCCCGCCATGGCCCTTTGTGCGGCGGCCTTGCGGGCGAGGGCGACGATCAATGGCTGAAGTCATGGTCTCCCTCGTCTGTCAGGAGTGCGGGTCTCCGTTCTCCACCAAGGCGACATTCCTGACGCGCCCCAACCGCGGCCGATTCTGTGCGCGCGCCTGTCAACTCATCGACGCCCAGCGAACACGGTGGAAGCGGTATCACGACACCGTCGAGCAATGGTTCTGGGGCCGCATGGATCGTACCGGCGGTGAAGACGCCTGCTGGGTATGGAAGGGGCGGAAATGGCGGCACGGATATGGCCGCTTGATGTGGCATGGCTCCCTGATCGCGGCGCACCGCCTCGCTGCAATCCTGGTCCACGGACGGCCTCCCACACCGGACCATTTTGCCTGCCACCGATGTGACAACCCGCCGTGCTGCAATCCACGGCATCTTTGGTGGGGAACGCACCAAGAAAACACGGACGACATGCACGCCAAAGGCCGGGGCCGCGGCGGCCCGAATTCGCCCGCTCTCCGTGCAAGAGCCGCAATGTCCAAGGCGGAGGGGTAGGGAATGGGAAGGCCGCGCACGCTTCTCGGGCGATACAAGCAGATCGCGAAGGATCTGGAAGAGGATACTCGCGACTACTGCACCTACATCGTTCGGGCCGGCGATACCGACTACGTCAAGATCGGGCGCGCGCTCAACGTCGAGAAGCGCGTCATGGAACTCCAAGTGGGCAACCACGAGGAGTTGCGGATAGTCCGGAAGCTCTTCGGCGATGACGAGGCCGACTTTCACGCGAAGTTCGCCGACCGGCGGGTGCGTGGTGAATGGTTCCTCTTCCATCCGGACATGCTCACATTCGAGACGGAGACCGAGCAGAAATTCAGAGAGTACAAGACGCTCCTCATGCGGGCAGAGGCGGCTTAAATGGCCAACTCCAGCCAGCGTGAAACCCTTAAAACGTTTGCCGAGCGGCTGCTGAAGCTGCGGGAAGACCAAAAGGCCGACATCGAGACTCTGGCCGACCAAGCCAAGTCTGCCGATGTCGACATGCCGACCCTTAAGCGGCTGGTCGCCTTTCTCTCGAAGGACGAAGAGAAGCGCACCGAGCAAGAAGCACTCGACGATCAGGCCAAGTTCCTTATGGGGCTGCTGCCGGAGCCCGCCGAGCTTCCTCCCGACAGCCAGGTCGCGACCGCTCGCGCCCTCCTCGCTGACAAGATGACGATTCGCGATGTCGCGAAGACCATGGGCATCAGCGTCGGGAAAGCGCACCAATTGAAGGTCAAGGCGTCGCTTTTCGACGTTCACGTTCATTTCGAAATGAACGCTCGGAGAAAGATCGGCCACAACTCCGCGATCAAGCCCTGCTGGGCGCTCGCCAACGGCATCGTTGCCGATGAGATCGAGACCGCCAAGCGGGCCGAGAACGAACGCGCTGCCAAGCTCGAACAGCTTCGCCTCGCACGCGAAGCCACGCGCAAGCGCAATGCCGAGATCGACGCCACAGACCTCGAAGCGGCTCGGCCACCCTTCTTGCGCCGCCCCCTTCCTCAACAGGTGGTGTGAGAGATGAACGAGCGCCTTGGCATCGTGGAAGCTCTGGAAGGCCGCCGCACCACGTTCGCGGACCGGCATCCGGCGCTGGCCCGATTCTTCCAGGGGAAGGGGCCTCGCTACGACAAGCCGAACGTCCACCGCATCACGGTCGATTGCCGGACGGGCGCGCGCACGGTCGAGCAGATCGCCAAGGAGATCGTGACAGATCCCGCCTACGCATCCATGCCGACCATCGGCAACATCATGAAGCTGCAGGCCATCGCCAAGGCCGCGCCCGCGATGCCCGCGTTCGTCATGACGAAGACCCCCTCCGGCCGGCCGCAACGCAAGCTGACCCCGAACTTCACCAGCGCCACCATCGACATCGTCTGCGAAGTCTGGAGCGTGAAGGCCGTCAAGCTGATGTCGGCCGAGCGTTCGCGCCGCATCGCCTATCCCCGGTTCGCCGCTTTCCTGTTGATCCGTGAACGGTCCGGCGTCTCCCTGCCGCAGATCGCCCGCACATTTACGCGAGACCACACCTCGGTCATGCACGGCATCCGCGTGGCCCGGGAGCTGCTCGAGACCGACCCGGCATGGCGAGCCAATTACGACCGCGCCCAAGCGCTTCTCGACGCCGCGACAAGAGGAACGGGCGAGAAGCCGGCGAGCGGGGCGCCATGACCGTACTTCTCGCCCGAGCGGCCATACAGGGGCTTGGCCGCAACACACGAAATCTCCCCCGCGCGGCCCACGCCAGCGCGAACTTCCCCGAGGGACGGCTTCCCCCTGCCACCCTCGTTCCTCGGGGCTTTTTCTTCCGTCAAAGCGCGAGGCTTAAGCGCGGTATTCCCGCCCTGACTCGCGTGGGCCTTCTGGCCCGAGAGATCGGCAGTGCGATCGATCTCCGAAATTTCACTCGAACCCAAGAGAGGGACAGGCGCACCACGAGGCTTAAGCGTCTGGCGGTCGACGGGCCGCACAGGCAGCAACGGGTTCCTGACGGTCCAACCGCTGTCAGGCTGAACGCCCTTCGCGGTTGGGTGGTTGTCCCGATTCCCGACGGCCTCGTCATTGGCTGGCAACAGCGGACTCGTTTCTGCACGCGCCTTAGTGGGGCGAGCGAGCTGCTGGCCGGTGGCGAGGCCACCCTTAATTTCTTCGCGAGCAGCCTTCAGCTTGGCGGCGATGCTGCTCGCGACAGTGCCGATCGATTGGAAAGTGTTCGGCGTCTTCATGGTCACACCATGGAGGCGCGGCAGTGCAAAAATCTCAGGGACAGAATACTGCAAAAAGTCACGGAGTACGTCGCGTGAACGCAGTCGCAATCCGAACTCTATCCGTCAACGAAGCCATCGGCGAAGCGCTGCGCCATTGGTCGGCGAAGTTCGTGGCGCAACGCGTCAAGACGAGTCCGCGAACTGTGGAGATGTGGCGCGAGGGTCGATCAGGTCCGCAAGCCAAGCACTTCGTCGCAATGCTTCAGGATGACGAACTGTGTGTGCGTTTGCTTGAAGCGGCCGGCCGGGGCGACCTTGCGCGATCGGCGGAAACCATAGCGGCGTTGAAGGCAGCGCTCGTTTCGGAGAACAGATAATGGCGACTTACATCATTCGCGCAGGTCTCGCCGGCCCTGTGAAGATCGGCAAAGCCGATGACGTCGAAGCGCGGCGCGAGGCGCTTCAGACGGCACACCACGAGACTTTGCACGTGCTGCGTGTGGTGGACACGCCGTTCGACGCGGAGCCGATCTTTCACGCGAAGTTCGCGGAGGCCCATCTGCGGGGAGAGTGGTTCGAGTTCCGTGAGGAAATGCTGACGTTCGTTCCGGAGACACCCGTACCTCCTGAGAGGCCCAATCTCGGAAAGACGTTCGGCGAACTTCTGGCCGGATGGACCGATCAGGAAGTGGCAAGGCGCATCGGCTGCACGCCGAGGACGGTCCGGAACTGGCGCCGTGGCAACGGTGGTCCCAACTATAGGCAGTTCGTCGCCTTGGTGAATGACCCCGAACTTTGCCGCGTCGTCCTGGCGGCTGCAGGGCGCCCCGATCTGATCAATTCAGAAGAGACCATCGCGGCCCTGAAGGCCGTCATAGCGAGCGAGGGAAAATGAGCGACTGGTTCGATTGGTTCGGCGCGTTCCTCATCGGGACAATCGCGCTGCTGATGGTGTTCTTGCTGGCCGTTCTCGTCGGCGCGGGCTTCTTCGCCGTCAAGTGCTACCAATCTGGCGATCCTGACTCGATGGCTTGCTACATGGCGAACGGAAATACGCAGCGCATCAAGGCGGACGTGAGACTCAAGTGACCGGCAGCCTCTCCCTCGACCTGCACTGGTGGCGGGGTATCGGCCCTGACGTCGAGCCCGAGCTGTTCGTCTGGCGCTGGCGCCTGGGCTTCGTGACGCTCTCGGTGTGCCGTGTCTGCTTGCTGACGCGCATTCATCAGCTGCGCGAGGCCATCCAGCACGCCATCGACAAGAGCGACCGCCCAACCCCGCCTTCCGCTCGGTGACTGAGGAGGAAAGATATGCAAGCCACACCGATTGTTCGCGCCCAGCTTCTGCAGCACTTCAAGGGCCTCGGTTACTCGCTGCGTGACTGCCTGCACCCGCAGCGGCTCGGCAACCATCCGGCCCAGCTCGTGAAGGTCTGCCGACAGAACGGCATCACGTTTCCTGATCTCGATGAGGTCGAGCGCGAGGTTGTCGAGGCGAGAAAGCGTCGATGACCCAAGGCAAAGGGACCGCAACTGCGGTCGAATCAAAATCAATGCGAGACCTCCGCAAGGATTTCTCCCATCGCCATGAACGTTTCCAAGACACGCATTCAAGGAACGACGAACGAAGGATGAGAGCCGCGAATCTGGAGATCATGAAGCGCTGTCGTCCTGTGAGGGGAGAGAGGAATGGCACTGGCTCGGCGCTGAAGACAGCGCCTGCGCACCTGTACGAGCGACGCACACACGGCAACGCAACCTGAGAGGATGACATGAGCGGCCCGATCAACAGCGGCCTTCCGAGTTACTTGAGCGGCCTGTCGCCTTCTCAGCAAGCGGCGTATATGCAGATGCTGTATCAGCAGCAGCAGATGCAGCGCTACGCGGGATATTCGCCGCTATTTACGCCATCTCCGCCGCCCGACCCGCCATTGGCCGAATATGCGCGCCCGGACGCCCGCCATCCCGACACGCTCGGCTGGCGCATGTGGGTCTGGTCCGAATCGGATCGCTGCCTCAAGAGCCCGCACCAAGACACGCTTTGGCCCGTCGCTGAACTCAGCGCGGCGGCATGGAGCGATGACGATGCGGTGCGCGGCGTCGCCGGCATTCACGCGCGGCTACTCCCGAAGGCATGGCGGCTGATCGGCTGGCCTGCTGGCGATGGCTCGTCCGCCGACGCGAAGAACCCTCTGATCGTTACCGGCATCATCGAGCGCTTCGGGCGCTACGTGCTCGGCACGACGGGCTGGCGTTCGGAGCGCGTCGTCATCCGCGAACTCATGGCGCCGTCGACCGAGATCGGGCTCGCCATGGAGCAGGTCTATCCCGATGTCGCCGTTCACTACGCCGACCAACTTGAAGGAGTGCCGTCATGCAAATCGGAGAAATCGTCCGCGTTGGGGAAAGGGAGCCGGTCGCCCAGCCAGCCATTCAACCCGCCGTCGTTCCAGTCGCTCCTGCCGCGCCAGAGCGAGAGCCCGCCACCGTCGAGCCCGCTAAGCGCGAACGAGAAGACGCCCCCGCTTGAAGCGTTCCGCAGGTTTCTGAGCGGCAAGTGACGCAGCCTTCGATGACAGGCTCGTACAGGTCTTTTCGCGGTCATCCGCGAAAAGGAGCGCATTCCCCATGACCCACACCTCACCGAATGGGAGGGGAGTCTACACAGCCCCGAACGGACAAACGTTCAACATCGTGAATAGCTCGCGTCCGCGAAACGACGCGGACGCACCAGCCTTCAGGGCTTCGACGAAGAAGCCTCACAAGTACAACGCCCGATCGGTCGTCATCGATGGCATACGGTTCCCCAGCAAGCGTGAGGGTGACCGCTGGCTGGCCCTGAAGCTCCGCGTCGTGCTGGGCGAGATCACCGAACTCGAACGCCAGGTCAGCTACCAACTCGCGCCCTCGGTGAAGATCCTGGGCGAGAAGCGGGCACGGCCGGCGCTCCGGTTCACCGCGGACTTCCGGTACGTCGAAGGCGGAAAGACCGTCGTGGAGGATTCCAAGGGCTTTGCCGACACGGCGTTCCGCATGCGCCAGCACCTGATGAAGTCCGTGCACGGCGTTGACGTGGTGCTGTCGTGAAGCGATCGGTCGCCGTCTCCCTGCTGCTGATGGGTGCCGCTGCGGCCTGCAAGCCCGACGACCCTGCCGTGGCCGACAATCGGCCCAATCCCGAGTGCACGGACCGAGCCGACAGTGACGTGAGTTGCGGCCCGTCGCCTGTCTTGCTGAGCCAATCAGGCTCGCACGGCGGCGGGAGCAACGCCTATCTCTGGTACATGATCGGCCGCTCGACGGCCTCTGCCGAGAGCGCACATGCCGCGCCGCCAGTCACGGCCTCACGTGGAGGCTTTGGCGCGGGGTCCGGCGTGCACGGCGGGGGCGGTGCTTCGTGACCAAAAACCCCCGCACCATCTTCTACTTCAACGATTGGGAGAACGATCCTGAACTGAAAACCTGCTCGCTTGCCGCGCAGGGACTTTGGATGCGCCTCTTGTGCATCGCGGCCCGCTCGCCTGAGCCGGGCATCGTCCAGATAGCGACGTTCGACATGAGCCCGCCCCATGGCCTGACGCACGTTGCGTCCGCCGTTGGCCAGCCGCTCGATGTCGTCACTTGCTTGATCGACGAGTTGCTAACCTCAGGCACAGCCAGCCGCGACCGCAAGGGCCGCATCATCAGCCGGCGGATGATCCGTGCCGCCGCGCTGTCGGCAAAGCGCTCCGAAGCCGGCACTTTGGGCGCAGAGGCAACCAACGGAAATAGAAAGAGAAAGGAGGGTTTGCCGCGCCAAACTTCCGGCAAATCCGATCCCCCTTCAAGACTTCCTGACTTCGATACTCCTCCTGTCGGAAAGATCACCGGTGACGCCGCGCGCGCGACGGCTAGCCCTGACGGGCCGCCGCACGCACGGCTCCCGGCAAGCGGTGAATGGGCCGAACGCCTGGCAGCCTTCAAGCCCTGGCTGGGTTCTGCACATCGGCCATGGAAGCCCAACTGGGGCCTGCCGCCTGACAGTTCAGGCCACAACCCGCTGATCCCCGAACGCATGCTGGCCGAGTGGAAAAAGCTCTACCGATCGGAGATGGCCAAGCTGCGAGGGGAGGCCGCATGAAGCCGGAAAGCCAAGCCCACGGTCGAGATTGGTGCGATAGGCCGTCTTACGGCCGCGTAGCCAGCCTTAAATGCTCTGCCTGTCCAAATCATCGAGACACATCAGGTCGCTACTGCCGTTCCTGTAGAGCTGCCTACAACCGAGGTCGCCGGCTTGCTGCTCGAATCATCCGCAACGTTTCACATGAAACATCGGTGAGCGCGTGACCTGGTCCCACGAACTGATCATGGGCGCCGTGCCGCCCGATCACTGCGAGGCCCTGCTGGAGTCCGCCGGCGCGGCCGATCGCATCATCATGCCCCACCGCACGCATGGCGCCTTCAGGATCGCCATGGGGCTGCTGGCCGATCATGCAAGCCGGAAACTCGGCCCTCATCCGATCAGCGGCCTGGGCTCCGATTACTTCGCCACCTCGGCCGGCTTCGCCACCCACAAGGACAACGATTACGTGCAGGCCCTTCCAGGAACCTTCATGTCGGTCTGGCTACCCTTGGCCGACGTCACCGAGGAAAACGGCCCGCTGGTGATCGAGGGCAAGCCTATCTTCTGCCGGAAGGGCGATGTGCTGCTGATCGACGGCGACACCCCGCACAGATCCTGTGCCGGCCGCGGCCCACGCCCGGTGGCGCTGTTCACCTACATCAAATCCGGAAGCCCGTTCAGGCCCGGCAACCAGCAGAAGCGCGAGGAGGTACCGCTGTGAGCGAATACCAGCAGGCCCTCGAAGCGGCGCGGACACTGACAAGCCTTCCCACGGCCACCGTTCGACGCCTCATGAATCGCGAGCTTTCCACAGAGCTCTACGACATGCCCGAACTTTTGCAGGATGCGCGGGCCGTCGCCCGCATGCTCCTCAAGAACCACGCCCTCAGCCACGGTGAGAAATGGCCCGAACAAAGCGCCCGGTAAACGTGGAACAGGCCCGCGCCAATGTCGCGCTGCTGGTCGGCGAGCGGGCGGGGAAGCCATGCCCGACGGCCTACGAGCTCCGGGAAATCACTGGCGTTGCCTGTCGTGACGTCTGGCCGTTCATCGAGGAACTGAAAACCTCTGGCCTGATCGAACTTGAAATCAGGGGCGAGGGCACCGACAACGTGTGGAGGCGCATGCGCGTGGCCGGCGGTCAATGGACCGACTGGACGCAGCGCCGGAAGCCCACGCGGCGCGAGGAATTGATGCTGGAGGCGGCTGGTGGCGAAGCTTGAGAACCCTCGCTGGGAGCGCTTCTGCCGCGAGTATGTGATCGATCACAAGGGCGGCCCGGCCTACGTGCGCGCTGGTTACAGCAAGAACGGAGCCGACCAGAGCGCCGAGCGGCTGCTTAGGAATGCTGAGGTAAAGGCACGAATTGCTGAGCTTGAAGCGCCGATTGTACAGGCCCTTGAATTGACTCAAGAAAAAGTGCTGCGCGACATCGAACAGACGCGCCTCGATGCGGGCAAGGACGGACAGCACGGCGTCGCGCTGAAGGCCAGCGAACTGCAGGGCAAGCACATCGGCATGTTCAAGGAAACGAACGCGACGGCGGAAAGCCTGCTCGATCTCGTGTTGGCCGCTGCCGGCCGCCGGCTCGGTCTCGATGCGCCACGTCACGCCGGCGACGATGCCAAGGTGATCGAGCATGAATAGCGCCGTGGTCGACCAGCTCGTGCGCTGGGCCGATCAGCCAGTGTCCTTCGTGCGCGAGGTGTTCGGGGTCAATCCGCATCCGTGGCAAGAGGAGGTGCTGGGGATGTTCCCCAAGCGGCAGCGTCTCGCCATGAAGGCCTGCAAGGGCCCGGGCAAGACCGCCGTCGAGGCGTGGCTGGCGTGGAACTTCCTGCTGACCAGGCCGGAACCCAAAATCGCCGCGACCTCGATCACAGCCGACAATCTCGCCGACAACCTGTGGACGGAAATGGCGAAGTGGCAGCAGCGCTCGCCGTTGCTGATGCAGCGCTTCCAATGGACGAAAACGCGCATCTTCGCCAAGGAGAAGCCCGAAACGTGGTGGATGAGCGCCCGGCCTTTTAGCCGATCGGCCGACGCCAGCGCCCAGGGCAACACACTGGCGGGCCTGCATGCCGATTACATCATGTTCATCCTCGACGAGAGCGGCGGCATCCCGGACTCGGTCATGGCCTCGGCCGAAGCCGCGCTGAGCTCGTGCAAGGAGGGCCATCTGGTCCAGGCCGGGAACCCCACGCATCTGACTGGCCCGCTCTATCGCGCCTGCACCTCGGAGCGCCACCTGTGGCACGTCACTGAGATCACGGCGGATCCTGACGACCCCAAGAGAGCAACCAACGTCAGTGCGCAATGGGCGCGCGAGCAGATCGAGAAGTACGGCCGGGATAACCCTTGGGTGCTCGTAAACGTGTTCGGCAAGTTCCCGCCGGGCTCGTTGAACACGCTCATAGGCCCAGACGAATGCAAGGCGGCAACGCTCCGGGCCTATCGCGAGGACGACATCGCGCGCAGCCCGCGCGTGCTTGGCGTGGACGTCGCGCGCTTTGGTGACGATGCCTCTGTGATCTTCCCGCGGCAGGGGCTTGTGGCCTATCCGTCACAGAAGCTGCGCAATGCCGACGGCATCCAGGGCGCCGGCGCTGTGGCCCGCAAGTGGGCCGACTGGGACGCCGACGCGGTGTTCATCGACGATACCGGCGGCTGGGGTGCCGCCTGGATCGATCAGTTGCGGGTGCTGGGGCGGCAACCCATCCCGGTGGGCTTCGCCTCGAAGGCCAACGATCAGCGCTACGCGAACAAGCGCACGGAGATGTACTTCGAGGCCGTGAACTGGATCAAATCAGGCGGTGCGCTGCCGCCTGAGCAGACCGAGGGCGTGCCCGAGTTGATCGCGGCCTTCAGCCAGACGACCTACAGTTTCCAAGGCGACCGCCTCCTGCTCGAGCCGAAGGACATGATCAAGCTGCGGCTGGGCTACAGCCCAGACGATGCCGACGCCTTCGCGCTCTCGTTCGCCCAACCGGTGGCGCCGCGCTTCCGGCACGCCGATCGCACGATGCAGAGCTACGACCTGCTGCAGGCCCGGAGGCAGCACCAGACGGTCCACGAGTACGATCCCTTCGCACGCAACGAATAGCGTGCGGGAGTTCCGCTTCACATAATAGGTAGCGTGCGAAGGTGAACCTTATGGTTCGCGCCAATGGGTATTCTCACTGGCCAGGCGGGCTCCTACGTGCCGCCGCCGGCGATTCAGATGCCGGCCCAGCCGCCGCCGCCTCCGACTCCGGTCGACAAGGCGGCTGAAGACGCTGCGCAGCAAACCAGGGCACGACTCGCCTCAGCCGGAGGCGCATCGGGCACCAATGTGACAGGAGGGCAGGGCGTCACCGCGCCGGCCAACCTGTCGTTCAAGACCTTGCTGGGCCAGTAGCGTGGCCGCCGCCCTCCAGCAGGCCTCGCCCGGCGCCGTTCGCGACGAGAACAATCCGGCGCTCAGGACCTACTACAACACGCGGCTGACCCGTCTCGACCAGGAGCGCCTGAGCTTCTGGAACACCTGGCGCGACATCGCGAGCCAGATGGCGCCGCGCCGCGGCCGCTTCCTCAGCGCCGCCAACGACACGCAGAAGGGCGCGCGCCGGGATAACCGGATCATCGACAACACGCCGTTGCTGAGCGCCCGCATCATGGCCTCGGGCATGATGGCCGGCATCTCCTCGCCGGCGCGGCCGTGGTTCCGCCTGAAACTCGCCGATGCCGATGCCAACAAGGATGCGGCCAACCGGGCTTGGCTGGACGAGGTGCAGAAGCGCATCCTCGAAGTCTTCGCCCGCTCCAATCTCTACAACGCGCTGCACACGCTCTATGGCGAGCTCGGCACGTTCGGCACCGCGGCGCTTTGGGTCGACGAGGACGAGGAAGACGTCGTCCGCGGCTACACGCTCACCGCCGGGGAATACTGGCTGGCCTCGTCGCGCCGTCAGGCCGTCGACACGCTCTATCGCTCGATGTGGTGGACCGTCCGACAGATCGTCGATTCGTTCGGCCGCGAGAAGTGCAGCGCCGCGGTCCTGACCGCCTACGACAACGGCCAACTGGACCTCGAGTTCGAGATCGTCCACGCGATCGAGCCCAACCCGCGGGCCGCGCCGAAGAACATGCGGCAGATTCCGGGCGCGCCGATCGACTGGACCGGCCACCTGGCCCGCAACTTCGTGGTCCTTTCCAGCACAGTGGGATCCGAAGCTTGGAATTCACGTGACTTGAAGTCGCGGC